>Ga0209550_10001970_pt1 | contig 19803 bp, 9 predicted proteins | sample LauGreSuBDMM15SN_2_FD_187567 | JGI IMG/M metagenome (GOLD analysis project Ga0209550, IMG submission 187567) | Freshwater lake microbial communities from Lake Michigan, USA - Su13.BD.MM15.SN (SPAdes) (version 5) | ecosystem: Environmental > Aquatic > Freshwater > Lake | place: Lake Michigan, USA... | reverse complement strand
TTTTGGTCGATTTTGGTCGAACGAATATTTTTTGGGAAATTTCTAATTTTCGGCTTTATTTCTTCAGCACCATGGCCTGTCGTTGTTCTCCTGATCCAGACAATTTGATAGAAAATTGTTTCGAGAACATGTTGGGGAATGTCAAAGACAATTCTGCAATGCGACAATTCAATTGATTGCGACCACTAATCGGTCGCATGAATGCAATGGTGTGAACAGATTCGTTTTGTTCGAATAACTCGAGCAAACGATACACTAATAGTGGAGTCCCGATAAACATGGCAATTATATCCACGTCGACATCAAGTGGTGTCTGCTCAAACGATTGCAGTAGGAATGAAATCCGTTGTCCTTGATTTCTATATACATCGAACGCACGATCTGGAATGGTCGAAAGGATTGATTGATGACATTCGGTCCCAATGACTTTCTTTGCGCCTGCGTAAAGAAAATGAGACACCAAATATCCCTGACCGCATCCGACTTCTAGAACTTTCGCTCCGACGATGTTTTGTTTACCAATATATCGGAAAATAGTGTCGATCGAACCAGGGAGCATATTATTTACAAATCCGATTGGGTGAATGTGTGATACAAACGATCGATAACGTCGTTGTTCGACAATAGACATTTTTTTTGAATACTAATAAAAAATTCTTTTTGAAAAATCTAATTTTCGGTAAAATATATCTATGATATATATAATGATAGATTTGTTCCCCGTACAGCTTCCTCCAGAGCCAACGTGTCCTCTCGAGCAAATGCGTCCTCCCGAACCAACTCCTTTTGAACGAATACAAGAGGAAATCAAAACCCCTTTAGTATACGATCCGACATTTGACATTTCAAACGTTCAAACTATTTTGTTTGTTCATTCCTCTGTGTCGCAACTGCAAGTCGTTAGTTCTGCCTCAACGTTTACAGTCGTTTATGATTTTGCATCATCTACCGACGAAGTTTTAGCATTAATGGATATGTTTACTGGTTTAGAAATTCAGAGAATTGGGTTTGCGTTTCATTATACGGGAGCGTCTTCGCGGTTCATGAATAAAGACGAGTTGTTTAGCGAGTCGGATTTACAAGGAGGAGTTTACTCCAAGAATATGCAATTTATGATTGATCTGATCAACCGATTCCACGTTCCCCATGTCGATTTTTTCGCGTGTAATACCTTGCTCGACGATAGTTGGAAGCAGTATTACCAAATTCTGCAGTCTGAAACAGGAGTGATTGTGGGAGCATCAGATGACAACACGGGAAACTTGAAGTATGGCGGGGACTGGATCATGGAATCGACCCAGGAAGACATTAGCCAGATTTATTTCACCTCTGCAATTGTCAATTTCGCGTCATTATTGCTTCCGTATACCGATCCAGCGAGTAGCAATACGGTTACGTATTCGTACACCGTACCCGCAAGTGGTACGGTCGGAACCGCTTCCGTATTATCTGCAAACAATTCTTTGCCAGCTTCATATACTATAGTTCCTAGTTTTGTATACGGGGGAGTCACGTATTCAGTCACCAGTATTGGCGACCGTGCATTTCTAAATTGTACAAAATTAACAAAAATTACAATTCCCACGAGTGTTACTAGCATTACAGGTGACGCGAATTTTGAGAATTGTCGATTAAAAACGGTAGATATTCCACCAGGTGTCACAAGATTGGGTGGACAGGTTTTTAAATATAATACTTTGACAAGCATTACGATACCGGATAACATCACAAGTATAGGCGATAATGCGTTCAGTCAATGTGGTCAGTTAACGAGCATCACATTGTCACCCAATATCACAAAAATTCCCGATTATATGCTTTATGGTGCTTATTCATTGAAAGAAATTTCCATCCCGTCTGCGGTGACAAGTATAGGCGCTTATGCGTTCAGGGGGTGTTCTGCATTGAAAACAATTCAGATCCCGTCTGCTGTGACCAGTATTGGATACGAAGTATTTCGAGAGTGCACAGAAGTTACAAGCGCAACGTTTCTCGGAACAGGACTAAAAACCATTGCTGATCGCGCTTTTTTTAACTGTTACGCATTAATAAATATCACAATCCCCATCGGTGTTACGAACATCTCGTCTTACGCATTTTACAATTGCGCATCATTAACGAGTCTCACACTCCCGAGTGGCCTTCTATCGATGGGAGATTTCGCGTTTGCTCAATGTGCAAGTATGAGGGGTCAATTAACGATTCCAAGTGGCGTGACTTACATAGGAATGTGGATATTCAATGCCAATCCATTTACCAGTTTGGTTTTTGCAGAACCCGTCGCGACAAATTTAGTCGTAGCAGATTTCGCATTTCGAATAACAAAAATTAGTTATATAGATCTGAGTAAAACCAAGTTGAAAACTATTCCTCCACAAATGTTTCATGGTGCTGCCAATAATTTATCAGCTGGTAAGAGAACCGTTTTATTGCCTTATGGAGTCACCTCGGTTGGGCTTGATTCGTTTAATAACTTTTTTGACGGATTCGAATTAATCGTTATTCCCAATACTATAACTACATTGCCAAGTGCTAGTTTCTTTTTCCCTTATGGTTCTGGAGTGGGAATGACGTATACTTGCGATAAACTCATCATGTTCACAAGCGCAGATGATGGCGTAACCAACACATATTATCACTACGTAGGAACCATGCCAACAATGACATCCTCAGGAAGTATCGCATTCAATAATATTATTACTTCTTTTAATGCCAATAAAACAAATACAACTCTTTGGTCACGTTCATTTTTTTCTGCAGTAAATGCGTTTTTACCGAGTGTTGAAAATGTGGGTGTGGGAGACACCTTTTCGGTATATTTTTATTATTATGTCCCTGGAGTTACATATTCCATCAGTGGAGTTTTGAGTTCTGATTTATCCGGCGCGTCCTTGTCTGATACAATCCCAGAAGGGCCATCTACAAAAATGTTTACCGTTACTTCTGGTGGCACAAAAACAATCACGTTTACTACTTCGGACAATTATACGGCTTCGGTTTACATAAAACCCATCCCCTATGTAGCCATTACACCAAGTGCATCCCTTATTTATCCGAAACCGTTGGGTTCTGCCGTATTGACTGGTGGGTCTGCGCTATCTGAGATTGGAGGAAATGTGGTTGCAGGTTCGTTCCGAGCATCTCCTGACGTTTCCAATTCCGTTTACAACATAGGAGCTTATACGGATGTTCCAGCTGTCTTCTATCCCGACGAAATCAATTATTATAGCAATTCTTCCACTGTATTTGAGATAACTATTAACCGTGCAACTACTACCGATCTTCAAACCATCTCAGTGTCTCCGACCGCTTTGAGGAATGCGGGTTATACTGCAACAGAATTGAAAGACGCCAACATATCTACAACTCAATTGAAGACTGCGGGTTATACCGCGACGGAATTGATAGAGGCCAATGTCACGACAACCGATTTAAAAACGGTGGGTTATACTGCGACAGAACTAAAAGCGGCCAACGTATCTGCTTTGGAATTGAGGACTGTGGGTTACACTGCAACACAACTGAAAGCGGCCAACGTATCTGCTACCGACTTAAAGACGGTGGGTTATACTGCGACGGAAATGAAAGCGGCCAGCATAACTCCCACCGAACTAAAGTCGGTGGGTTTTACTGCGACGGAAATGAAGGCAGCCAGCATAACTCCGACCGAATTAAAGACGGCTGGGTTTAATGCGTCGGAACTGATAGTGGCCAGCGTAACGAACGCTCAATTGAAGACTGCGGGTTATACTGCGACAGAACTGAAAGCGGCCAATGTATCTACCACCGATTTAAAAACGGTCGGATATACAGCGACTGAACTGAAAGCGGCTAGCGTATCTGCTTTGGAAATGAGGACTGTGGGTTATACAGCGACAGATCTAAAAACGGCCAACGTATCTGCTTTGGAATTGAAAACGGTCGGTTATACTGCGACGGAAATGAAAGCGGCCAGCATAACTCCCACCGAACTAAAGACCGTTGGTTTTACTGCGACGGAAATGAAGGCGGCCAATATAACTCCGACCGAATTAAAGACGGCTGGGTTTACGGCGTCGGAACTGATAGTGGCCAGCGTAACGAACGCTCAATTGAAGACTGCGGGTTATACTGCGACGGAACTGAAAGCGGCAAATGTATCTACCACCGATTTAAAAACGGTCGGATATACTGCAACTAATCTGAAAACAGCCAACGTATCTGCTTTGGAAATGAGGACCGTGGGTTATACTGCAACAGAACTGAAATCGGCCAACATCACTCCCACCGAACTAAAGACGGTGGGTTTTACTGCGACGGAAATGAAAGCAGCCAATATATCCCCAAGTGAATTGAAGACTGCTGGTTTTAATGCGACAGAATTGATAGTGGCCAGTGTAACGAACGCTCAATTGAAAACCGCTGGTTATACTGCGACGGAACTAAAAGCGGCAAACGTATCTACCACTCAAATGAAGACAGTGGGTTACACAGCGACAGAAATGAAAGGCGCCAACATATCTCCGACCGAATTAAAGACGGTTGGTTTTACAGCGACGGAACTGAAAGTGGCCAACATATCTACCCCTCAATTGAAAATAGCCGGATATACCGCGACGGAACTGAAAGTGGCCAACGTATCTACCACCGATTTGAAGACGGTGGGGTATACTGCGACAGAACTGAAAACAGCCAACATTTCAACAACAGAAATGAAGACGGTGGGGTATACAGCGACAGAACTGAAATCTGCCGACATATCTACGATTGAATTAAAAACGGTTGGTTTTACACCCACGGAATTAAAAACGGCTGGAGTCTCGACACCCGAGTTGTATAGTGTATTTACAACGCCCACTGAACAAAAAAGTGTAACGAAAATGGTGGTCACGGATTTGTTGGTGACCACTTCGAAAGTAGTGATTCCGAATCCAACTCAATTGGTAGGATATTCATTCGATCCTACCATCGTTTCCGTACTCGCAGTAAAAGTAACGGACGTGACGGCTCCTGTCGCGATCAGTCGCAATGAATTGAATAACGGTTCTGCAGCCGTTTATGCGGTGATTGATGTTTGTGGTAGTTACGTATTGCTTCCGACGCATTCTTCCCAACTCAAAATTATGAACGTGGGGAATGACAAATATAAAATTTTTAAAGAAGGGGTTCTTGTCCGAGAGAATTTGGTCGTTGGAGACACTTATACTAACGACGGCACCACTGTCGTCATTGGTAGTGTAACGGCTACCATGACCAAACCTCCTGGGATTGATTTCATATTCACAGACTTTTTGGATTTGGGGTTCAGTTTATCTGCCGATGGTACATTATCCAAATTGGGAGCTTCCATTCCAAGTGGACAATATACTTTGGAACGAGACATTTCAATCTCGACCATGAAGAACGCATTTTATTTCCAAACCGATGATCCTATCACATACGACTCTTCGTTTACGAAATACTTTGTGGATATCAGCGGATGGTCCGCGACTACAATGAAATATGATCTCAATCCGATGAGTTATCAAATAAAAAGTGGAGCATTTGGGATCAATACCACCGATAATTTGGGGAAACATTTTCTTCGTTATCTGGCAGAGAAGCTTTTCGGGACCTATCTTGGAGTCGATCTATTTGAGAATGAAGACGTAGTATATTCTGACATAAGTAGCAATGCGTTTAATTACGTATATACCCCCATAGTCAATAAATTGAAGCTCGTGGATAAAAACTTTGGATCCTCCCCTTATGGTAGTCGGGATAGCAACAATCATTTTTTTATGTCAGACATTTCTGGTTCCTTCAATATTTGTTATAGTTTGATGCGACAAATCATTGCCAGCAATTCTGGACCCGAGAGATTTCAAACGTTGGAACTGAGAGTAGGAGAAGGTGCAGGAAAAGGAATATACTGCGTTCCGTTTCGATCAGGAGATTCGATTTACTATACTGTAATAATATCCCCTGACCCAAATCAGCATCTCATTACGAACCTTGCAACGGCCATCGATGCCAAAAAATATATTCTCAAATTAAATATTGTTTAATGCAGATCAATTCAAGGAAACAAAACTAAAAAAAAATGTTTTTTAGTTTTTTATTTTACGCAACTATTTCTTGGTCTTTGCCTTTGCCTTGGTTATATCGTTTGGGATGGAATTTCGCTGTTTTTTATATAACTCGTATTCATGTTGAAACACGGTCAATTCTTTGAGCCACATTTCGGTAGTCGTAGTCGCTTTTAATGCTACAATCTCTCTTTCAATATCGTCCTTTTCCGCGCGGATTTTTATTACACGCGATTTGTTCATATTATGCATGGGCATTCGGGTCAGATAATCGAATGACTCGTCCATTTTATCCAGCCCATTTTTCTGCAAACACAAATCGGTTTCTGCATCGTCCATCATCGTTCGTAAATCGATGGTCCCGTCCACCACATATTGAATAAAATTCGATCGATTAAAGAGTTCTTTTTGTTTTCGCTCGAGAAGCAAGAGTTGTGCAGTCTTTCGTTTTTGGTACATGTCCATACGAACCACAAAGTAATCATCGATGATTTCCTGTGCCGACTTGTATTTATGAAGTTGAAACTGCGAATTAAACATGTTCATATTGCTCGTGCCTACAGTGCAAGACAATTTCAGCAGTTTTTCTAAGCCATTGATCCCATTCCCATCCACCACCTTTTCTAATTCTTCAAGTGATCCTTTTGTGAATTGAATCGTGATATGTACCATCATTTCAGTCGACATGTTCACGAAATCTTTAATCTTCGAAACAGTCGTACTCTTTTTTGCCCCATCTTTTTTCTTCTCATCTATCAATTCTTCGAGAAAGGACAGATAATTCATTGTCCACGTTCCAATCGGTAATTCGGTCAGCAAAATTTTGTCTTCCGAGATTTTCGTGTATTTGCCTTTGATCACATATTTTCCTCCGTCGCTCGAGAGTACGCTCCCTGTAAACCCCTCGTAAAATGGAGTAAACTCGGTTTTGTCCTCCAAGGTTTGACCTAATTTGCGTCTGAGGTATTCCACCAATTCCATCGGATGAAAAGAGGGAATATTGCACGAAAATCCAGTGCCAATCCCAGAAATACCATTCACTAACGCAAACGGAATAATCGGAACATAAAAGTCAGGTTCCACCATTTGCCCATCGTCATTCAAATAGTTCAACACTGCGTCATCTGCTTCAGGAAATATACTCCGCGTCAATGGATTCAAATAGGTGAAAATATATCTTTCCGAAGCACTGTCTTCTCCTCCTTTCAATCGCGTCCCGAACTGACCATTCGGCATCAACAAATTGATATTATTCGAGCCAACAAAATTCTGCGCCATATTCACGATCGCTCCATTCAGCGATGCCTCGCCGTGATGATACGCGCTATTTTCAGATACGAATCCCGAGAATTGTGCGACTTTGATTTCTTGCGTCAATTTTCGTTTAAATGCGGAAAACAAGATTTTCCGTAAACTGGTCTTAAGTCCATCGACCATGTTTGGAATAGATCTCTCGCAATCGTACACGCTGAAATGAATCATTTCTTTATGGAAGAAAGTGTCGTAGCTCACCAAGGGCTGAGCGGTGTCGAGGTATACCTGTTTGTCATACTTCTCTAACCATAGTTTGCGATCTTCGGGTCGTTTCTTGTTAAACACCATATCGACTGCATTGTCACTGCTTTCCCCCAAATGCTGAAAGTGGATAATCTTCTTGTTTGCAAAATAATCCTTGAATTCGGTCGCGGTGGAAGTACCAAGACCTTTGAAATATTTCAGCGTCCATCCTTTCAATACCACCCCCGATTTCCATTTTTCATATTCTCCCTCATTGTAGAATCGTAGGACTTGATTTCCTTTGGTCGCTCGCAAAATCGGCGTGTTCATAAACGACAAAAACCCTTCCACTTTCACTAGACTCGGCCACATGCTATGAAATAAATTGATACACAACCCTTTGATATGCGATCCATCTAAATCTTGATCCGACATGAACATCACTTTGCTATATCGCAACGATTTGTTGATCGCATCCATATTCTCGTATGTTCGTCCGATTTCGAGCCCCAAGATCTTGATTAAATCTGCCAATTCTCGGTTTTCGCTGATATCTTTGGTCGCACCTCGAACATTCAACACTTTTCCTTTCAAAGGATAAATGCCTACTGTATTTCGGTCTTCGCTTTTCAACCCCGAAACAATCCCAGACATGGCGCTTAATCCCTCGGCGAGAATCAGAATGCAATCTTTGGATTTGTCTGTTCCAGCATGATTGGCATCCACGAAATTCGCAATGCCTCGGACATTTCTCGTCTTTGTCCCGTCCATTTTCTTTTTTGTTTTCGCCGAATCTTTGGTTTCGGTTAATTGACACGCCATATCCATCACACCCATTTTCGCGATTTTCTCGATAAATGCATCGGAAACTACACATTGAGATCCGAATTTGGTGGAAGGTGTATTCATAAAATCTTTGGTTTGGCTATCGAACGAAGGATTTTCAATATCGCAACGAATGAACAAAAGCAATTGTTCTTTGATTGTGTTTTGATTGACTGCAATTTTCTTTTTTTTCTCGATGTAAATGCATAGTTTGCGCAAAATTTGACCCAAAATATAATCCACGTGTTTTCCTCCCTTGAACGTGCAAATGCCATTCACAAAGGAAACATGAGAGAACTCGTGATTTGGGGCGAGTGCAACCGCATATTCCCATCGTTCATCGGTACTTTCGTACACGCGCTTGGCTTCATCCTTTGCGCCGATATACAAATCTACATATTGAGAAAATTGCTTTACCTGTAGAGGAACCCCGTTATACGACACTTTCAGCTTTTTATTGGTGATTGCGGCAATGTCATGGACGCGTTTTTTAATGAGCGAAATCATATCTTTGGACAATCCGTTCACGCCCAAACGAGCATAATCGGGTAGAAAAGACACTTTTGTGTAGGGTTTGGTCGATGCCGACACTTTGGTGATTTGAGGAGGACTAATGGTTTCCAAATTGTTATGAAACTCTTGAATATATTTCAATCCACGAGTATGGTCCACGGTTTCAATGCGACCCCATTTGGACCAGATCAATACTAGTTTGAACCCGAATCCATTTTTGCCGCCCACTATTTTTTTTTGCGTTTTGTCATAATTGGTAGAAGTGCGTAAATGCCCAAACACCATTTCGGGAATCCATAATTTTTCTTCGGGATGTTGTGCAATGTCGATGCCGTTGCCATCATTCGACATGGTGATCATTCCCGTAGTTTCATCAACAACGACTTCGATAAACGAAACGAGTTTTTTTGTCTCCGATTCCAACTGATTCATGCGAATCACATGATCTCTACAGTTCACCAACCCTTCGTCAATTAACTTGTAAAGTCCAGGGACATAATCCATCGATTTCGAAATAATTTTCGAGTCATCCAGCACCCACATTTCAGACTCGATTTTTTCAACAGATCCGATATAAGTATCAGGATTGTCTAACACGTGCTGTTTGTCGGTCTTGCGTTGATACTGTTGAGATAAGGTGGTCATGATTTTCACTAATGTTTAATGAAATATAGTTTTCAAGTTTTTTTTCAATTTTTTGTGATTTTTTTCTGGTGGAATTTCCGTTTTTATTTTCAAACCCAAATTATATACCTTAAAATAATGTACAATAATAATACGTCCAGACTGTCTAGCAAACAATTATTTGCGCAATCTGTAAATAATGGAACATATGCGACAGTACAACTTGGTCAACCCTTTAATGTTCGGATTCTTGATATAACTGCTACTGAAGCAACTGTTTTGTATGACGTTATTGGAAAGCCTAGATATTCTATCATTGAATTAACAAATGTAACCAAGTCGCAAATGTATAGATTTTCAACTACGACATTGATACATAAATTTACGTCATTAGTTCCTTTCAACACATACAAAGTATCTATTACTTCTATTTACACTTGTGACGATTCATTTACATTATCAACGCCCATTTCTTTTACGACAATTAATGAAGCACCAGTCACTAATTTTACTGTTTACCTTCCGACGAATCAACGGTATGGGTTTGAGTCCAATGAATCGTCAAACACTTATTTAGACGTATCATTTAATTCTTCCATTGGAAGCCCGATATATTACAGCATCGATATCTCGGGAATATCTTCTTCTGGGAACATTTACGCGGCCGACAAATATGAACATCGCTTTTCTAATTTGACGCGTAATACACGATATACATTTTTTATCAGCACTTTTTATTCAAACCTGAACTCGACCGTTCGGTATATTTCTCAGTCATATGATATTTCTTCTTTAACCGAAACTTCCGTTTCGAAAATAGAAGTTCTTAATACAAAAGGAAATTTTGTCGATATTTCTTTTACCAAAGGAACGTCAGAAAATGCGAGATATATTGTCTACAAAAACGGAAGTATAACGGACATTTCGTTTTCATACTCCGACTCTATAAAAAGAATAGATTTGTTAAATCCAGATACCTCGTATAATTTCCAATTGGTGACCTATTATGCAGAAACGCAAAATACTTATTTATCGGATGTATCAATAAATGTTCGCACGGCAAATCAAAATACAATCACCAATATTACTGCCATAGTCGGCGTGTTTGACGTATCCTTTTCATTTGTCGCATCACCAGGATCTAATTTCAGTTACACTGCATACCTTTTGAAAAACCGCAACGTTATTGATTCCAGTTCTGTAAATATTTCATCGACAACGTATTATAAAAATGATTTGAGTATGAACAGCGAATATAGCTTGAGATTTTCCACGTTTTATACGGATATATCTTATACTACTGCAGACTTTAGTTTTAAAACATTATACGAAGGCAACGCGACCATTTCGGGTCCCACCATTCTAGGTACATCCGCGACAATTAATTGGAGTCCTTTTAGCAACGGAGCTATTGCCAGTCAGCCTAGTTTTTATAGCGTATACTTGGACGAAAATCTCAAAACGAGTACGGTCGGCAACACGATAACCTTAACAGATTTAACCCCGAATACCAATTACAAAGTAAACGTTTATTCCACGTACAATTCTTCCAATCAGTACCGCTCTATTTCAGATATTAGTTTCACTACTTTGAACGAAGGACCTGTAACAGATGTCTCATTTTCCCTTGTTACTGGGAATCAAATTAAAATAATTGTTGATACGAGCAATTCCTTTTTGTCGCCCACTAGTTATCAATTATTTGTGAATGACATTAGTCTTTCGATATCTGGAGGAAAAAATACATATACATTTCCAAATTTGACATACAACACTTTATATAATGTGACTTTGCAAACATCTTTTGCAACAAATGTTTATACATATGAAACGTCTATCCGAACCAAAAACGAACACACGATTGATTTATCAGACAACGATTTTACTATCACTGGAAATGCAATTATCATGCGAGTGAACTCTGCTACAAATACTACATTTAATAATTATGTTATTACTTGCGACCCATCATCCGTTGCGACCCAGGTGACCCAACCAATATCGACAGAGGCAACGATTTGGTCATTTCACGATTTGAAACCAAATACAACTCATAATATCACAATAATAGCAAACTCCGATGTATCATACGTTTCGACTTATACAAAAACCACATTAAACGAAAGTGCGGTGGGCAATGTGAAGGGAAACGTATTTAACAATAAAGCGGTAATATATTTTTCAGACTCTTCTGGATCGCCCGGATCGCCCGTTAAATATGATATATCCATCAACCCACCCATTGGAACAGTTCCCACTATTTTATCAAATGAAATTGATTTATCAAACTTATCAATTGATACCTCATATTCTGCGACCATCTCATCTCATTATTTGGTTAATAAATATTACAAAACCATTTCATTTCGCACTCTAAATCAACAAAAACCTACTAACCTTGCAATTAGAGCTACTGATACCAAATTATCTATTGATATGTTTATTCAAAATGTAGCAGACATATCTTCGTTACGCATACAGTTGCTCGACACAAGTATAAATTCTTTAGAGATTATTGATTTTTCTGCATCCTCTCTGCCTTTAGACCTTGTCATCAATCAAGGTCATTTGTATAAGGGAAATGTATACTGCGTTTATAAAGATTCGAACGATTCGGGTGATATTTCCTACAATAAAAATAATATATACATCTCTGATGATTTCTCCTTTAATTCATCTTTATTTCAGACTACGTCTACATTAACAAATGGTGTTTTTAATATACCCAACCAAGTTGAAGAAGATAGGGGGTTTTATCGAATCCCCCCCACGAATTGGAATAATTCTCTTTTTGTTTATGCTATTCGGAATGAATTGCCGACTCTTCAAAAACTGTTTTACAAAAAAAATCCTTACACAGATGTGAGTTATCATGCGATTATATATCGATCGACAAATTCAACCAATACTGGATACTTACGACAAGATTTATCTGGTTATTTGTATTCAGGAAATTATGTAATAACGTTTTATGTTTCAAATCTTTTTATACAGGGTTTGCCATTTGATAATGTGGGAGGCGTCACTTCGAGCAATTCGGAATTCCAAATTGCGATAAATTCAGGCACAGAATCTATCTATAAATCTGGATTCAAAGCGGTTGATATTTTGTGGAATAAAATACAATTGAAAATAAATATTGCTAAATCAACTACAACTAATAAATTTTACATAAACCGTACAAAACTGGAAAATAATTCATTGTGCATCTCCGATGCATCCATGACGTCGGTGCTATCGTTTTCAAAAGAAACGAGGTGGACTTCAGACGTATCGTGGAGTATACCAGATGTAAGCGGAAAATGGAATACAGTAGGATTAAATTCATATACGCCCGTTCTTATTAGCAACATGTCCATTTCATTTTGGTTATATATTCATGACGTTTCCTTTTTTTTATCAAAACAGTTCTTGTTTTTGATTGGCGATTCTCTGAGCATCTACTTTGATTCCTCTATCAATCTATTCACAGAAACGTTAAGCTATCAATTATCCAAAAAGATTCCCATTCACATAACAATCATATATTCCAATCAAAAAGTTAGCATTTACAGAAACGGACAAAATCTAACATCTGTTTCAGCAACATTAACGGAACCGTTGGGTAGTGATACTTTTTCTTTGTCGAAAACATGTTTGGGATATATAACAAAACAGTTTAATATTTTCGACTATCCATTGTCTGTATCGGAAATATTAGATTTCGTCCAAACTGACAAAATTCAAATAGGCAACTTATCCGATATTTCATCAAACCGAATTTCAATCACCAGTTTCGCTTCTATCTCAACTGAAGAAACCGACATTTCCTATCAACTTTTCGATACCACAAACTATTTGGTAAAACGTCTACGTTATTTTTCTTCTCCGCAACAAATCAATGTGAATACTTCGAATAACCTAACTTGTGCATTTTGGGTCCGGACAACCGCGAATATTAGTTTGGCAAGGATTTTCGACTTTTCCTTTTGCTACTGTAAAATATCCAATAATGACTTATACTTCAATGAAGAAATGATATTTACCATGCTTCCCAATAAATGGTATCATTTGACGTGGACTTTGTCGAACGCAGCGTCGCGCTTTTATTTAAATGGATATTTGTACAAACAATTGTCTACAATAAATCCAGGAAATATTGTCGGCTTCGTCGGAAATACTTATGTAAACATGGGCGATTTTAAATTATATAATTTGTTCGCACCAGAATCGAATGTATTAACTATATTTCACAGCCATTATTCTTTAGAATCTATAGATCCAGATGATCTTACCGATTTGTCCACTAATTATGTTTACACTATTAATTTAAATATTCCAGACGGCGGAGCGTTAAAAAATATAGCGAATGGGAACGTGGACTTATCTTACAATGTAAAAATAAATAATGAAACGTTTATTGGTGCGTTCACTAATGACGCGTCCAGTTCTCCAATATCAATCGATTCTATAACATTAAACGATTATCGGCAACAAGCATCGCCTAATTTGACGGTAAATTTGTCTCAATTGGGGATATCAAAAACATATTCGATTGTAGGACCGTTCATTTCTTTTTCTTTTTCAACGATCAACATTGATGAAGGACAAAACGTCACGGTAACTTTGAATAATCCTCCAGCGCCGAATTTATTTTCCTATACCATTAGTGGCACAAACATAGATGCGTCAGATTTCAGCGGCAATGACTTGTCTGGTAACATTAGCACAGCTCTTACATTAAAAATAAGAAATGACTTTAAGACGGAGGATCCAGAAACGTTTACATTTTCTATACCATCTTTAAAAATATCCAAAAGAGGAATAATTACCAATACAAGCAATTCGTTAACATTTAAATCAACAAGCTCTGTAAGTAAAGATGAAACAACTGAAATTTCTTTAAACGTTCCACAAACTGCTACGAACGTTATATTTTATTATTCCATTTCTGGCATTAGCGACGAAGACATTCTAATAAATGGTGCAAGTATTAACAGTACGAATAAGATATTCACTTACAATCAAAGTAACATTATAATTAAAGTTGCAACACCATTATCAAAGACCTTGTTGTTGACTTTGACAGAATACGAACACATTTTTAAAAAGATCAGATTGAACGATGTAGCCAAAGCATCTTTGAACTTATTCGATTTGGTCAGATCATATTTTTACGAAGGGGAAACAATCAAAATTAATATTAATGTACCATTTTCGAAATTAAAAGATTTTGAGTATAGATATGTGATTACTGGAACCATCGCTAGTTCCGATCTATCTGGCGTAGAAATGTCTGGCAATATAAAAGTTGAAGGAGAAGGAGCAACGGCAACGTTCCAAATACCGATTAAAAACGATTTCAGAACGGAAGGATCAGAAACGCTAATATTCAGTTTATATGACGAGAATGCTGATGTCCCAGATGCCTCCTTGAATTTCGATATACTCGATAGCAGCATTGCAAGTTCTTATACATTATCTTCTGACAAAACGACAGTGAATGAAGGAGAATCGTTTACTATTTATTTAAACACTACGGGTGTGCCCCCAAATGTAGACGTGTCATACATCATTTCTGGTGTGGAGTCCAGCGATATCAGTTTCGTTCCCTTATCTGGAAGATTTACAACTACGGCTTCTGGCGTTGTATCCAACACCTTTTTCATTTCGAACGACTCTCTCACAGATGGCAACGATACGTTCAAAATAGCACTTATTGGACTAGGAGCAAATGTTTACACTGAAGTTACCATTATCGACAAGAGCTTAAAGCCCACCTATACATTTTTTGCAAGCCCTGCGAATTACATTTTAGACGAAAAACCCTTATCTTTGTGGTTGCAAACGAATAACGCGGTTCCTAAAAACACAATCATACCATATACTATTACAGGTATAAGTAGCGAAGATATTAGTGGCGTCACTCTCCAAGGAAATATATTAACCACTCAGATAAGTAATGAAAATAGCCTAACAATACAACGTGTAACAACAGAATACAAAACAATGCTAATCAGCGCGTACGATATTTCGTCGGTAAAAATTGGATTGAACTATAGCACAAGCAATCCAAAATCAACCATTGTGGTCACAAGAGACTCAAGAGACTCCTCTTTTGTGTATATCAATTCAACGTGGTATGGTTATAACAATCAAATTTCCTTTTCTATTTCAGGCGACGTTTCTGGATCATTTACCGGTGATGAATTTGAACAGTCCAAACAACAAAGAACGACCGCAACAAGTGGAACTTATCGGTTTTATCAGGAGAATAATAATAGTCCGATCGATATTTGCTATGGATCTTATCGTTTTTCCTAAAAAAAATTGTCAAAAAGTGAATTAAACAATTCTTTCTTTTGAAAGTATTATGTCAACGGTTTTCGTTTTAGTAACTGATGCTGGTTATTTCACCAAATGCAAAAAAACAATTTGCGATTTACGATCGAGAGGTCAATGGACGGGAGAAATTGTTGTCATTTGTATCGCAGGATTTACTTTACCAACGACATTTAAAGATTTTTATGAACTCCGGGAAATACGTTTCCCAGAAATCGAAGAAAAAAAAATATTAGTTCAAAAATTGCATTATACATCTTTTCTCGACACGATTGATGGACGAGAGATTAATTTGATTAACCAATGGGAAAAGCTACACGTCTTTGATAATTACTTTTTGAATTGGGATCGGGTCGTTTTTTTCGATGCTGGACTTCGTGTTCTCGACAATGTTCATGACACCATTTTGCTACTAGATTATAAGGATTCGTTTTTAGCACCTGATGACGGAGGCAATTTTGTAATACCGAACCCGAATAAATTATTTCATACACAAATTAGTCACACATTTAAGAAAATACTATTGGATACAGTGAATGATTTTGGTGGCGAACAAATATTACAAGAAAATTATTTTTTGAATTGCATATGGGTATATGATACTTCGATTTTGTCGACGTGTTCCAAGAAGGATATGATTGACGGCATTTTAAAATATCCCATCTGCAAAACAAACGAAATGGCGTTAATGAATTTGTTTTTGCATTTCCGCCATCGTTTATGGAAACCGTTCCCTACTCACATGAATAAAAAAATATTATTTGATTGGAGCGAGTTAAACAATCCAGGTCCTTCCACATGGAGGGATTATTGTTTCATAAAATATCCTTGGACGATATCTTTCGAGGATACATGAAAAAAAACCTAAGGTTTTTTCAAATTTTTCTTAAATTTACAAATCATCAATATCCATTCCTAAGTCTAACAATTTTGCAATGCGAGTTGGGTGCAGTGCAGTGCGCATTAAATCTTCTAAAATAATTCTAATTCTCTTTTCCGCCATTCGAATATAATCGAATTCAAATATGCATGGATTTCTCGACACATTTTTCCAATCGAGTTTGTCCTGATTGCATTTGAGCAAATGCTCGGCTTTTGGATTCGACGACATCCAGTCCCAACGAATTTGGTCAGGATGTTTTTCCATAAACTCCATCGCAGTGGGATTTGCGGACATTGCGCACCAATCGTAATGTTGTTTGGGGTTTTCGAGGATCATTGCAAAGGCCTCTGGATTCGAATTGATGGAGATTGCTAACGGGTGTATGTTATGCGGATTTTCTTTCAATATCTGAATCGCTTTGGGATGAGGATTGGTGCAAAACCAAAACCAGCGAATCTTCCATCTGTTCTCTAAAATCAATTCGATTGCCGCTGGATTTGCCGAAACATACTCCCAATTGATTTTATCAGGGTTTTGTCTCAACATTTCTATGGCCTCTGGATTTGTATTTTTAGAGAACTCCATCCAGTCGATATTCCATGGACAGCTTTTCAACAAGTCCATGGCACTCGGGTTCCTGGATAAAGCCGACCAATACATCTTGTCCCCGTTTTCCATTGCATTTTTCAATAGAAACTCTATTGCATTCGGGTTTCTGGAGAGTTGCTCATAATCAAGTTTGTCGGTAGGCACCCAATCGCATATCTTGTAGATTGCCATTTCTTTAAAAAATATCTTTTCTTTTTTGGAAAATATATTTTTCAATTTTTTGAATGCAGTTTGTCGACAAATGTGGAAAAAAATCAAATAAAATTGAAATAAAAGGAAAATAATTTAATCTTTCATAAAAATGGATTACACGAAAAAGACACGTGAGGAATTAATTATCCTTTGCAAAGAACGGAAACTAAAAGGATATAGCAAAAAAAAGAAAGATGAAATCATTCAACTTTTATCGGAATCAGAAGAAATAATCGAAAATGCAGAAATAATCGAGACATCAGTGGAACCCAGACCAATGACTATGATTGACCTATTTTCGGGAACGGGTGCATTTTCCCATGCATTTGAAAAAACGGGACAAGTATCTTGTGTATTTTCAAATGATATGGTCGAATGGTCAAAAACGATTTACGACGCGAACTTTCAACACAAGCTGACTCTCGGAAATTTGAACGATATTCACGTTACGTCTATACCCAAACACGATATACTTACTGGTGGATTTCCTTGTCAACCGTTTAGTATCGCAGGAAAACAAGAAGGGTTTCATGACGAACGGTCCAATGTGTTTTGGAAAATTTTAGCCATCATTGATCATCATACTCCTTCCTTTGTGATTCTAGAAAATGTGAAAAACTTGGTTTCGCACGACGAGGGAAAAACATTTGAAATCATTAAAAAAAATCTAATAGAACGAAATTATCATATTCGTTTTAAAGTTCTCGATACATCCGAAATCACAGGAATTCCTCAACACCGAGAGAGAATATATATAGTGTGTATGAAATCGAAAGATATGTATGATCGATTCTCTTTGGATTTTCCCAAAATCCCCAAAGCTCCCATTTCGTCATTATTGGAAAGTGCCGTACCCCAAAAATATTATTATACGGACAAATCGACTACCTGGGATTTGGTGAAGATGAGTGTGATAAAAAAAGATACAGTTTATCAATATCGTCGGGTGTATGTGCGCGAAAATAAAAGTGACGAATGTCCCACATTAACTGCCAATATGGGTAGCGGAGGTCACAACGTTCCCCTAATCCTAGACAACAAGGGAATCCGAAAACTCACTCCGAGAGAATGTTTTAATTTCCAAGGCTTCCCGCCGACCTATATATTGCCAAATCTATCGGATGCCAATTTGTATAAACTTGCGGGGAATGCAGTCTCCGTTCCGGTCGTGGAACTTATTGCGCAACGACTACTTAACCTTATAAATTCAGAAAAATCTTGACAAAGAGAAATGTCAATATAATAACGTAATTTTCTGTAAAAAAATAATTAGTGATTTTGAGAGGTATGGTGATGAATTTGAAATCATTTTTTTTGTAGTAAATTGCATATTCTCCGCATTTTTCTTCATCATTTCTTACGCTGTCGGCTGTTTCATAATTATATTTACCGGTTATAATATTCACTTCTCCAAATTTGGTACATTTATCGCTTGGACCATAAAATTTGCAATTCGCACAGATGGGTAAATTTTGGTTATCCTTTTTTTTGTAGTAAATTGCATATTCTCCGCATTTTTCTTCATCATTTCTTACGCTGTCGGCGGTTTCATAATTATATTTACCTGTGATAATATTCACTTCTCCAAATTTGGTACATTTATCGTTTGGACCATAAAATTTGCAATTCGCACAGATAGGTAAATGTTGGTTTTGAATGTAAAGATCCACTTTTTGTACGAATAAAAGCAGTAATAGAAGTCTCATTTTTATAATAAAGAAAAATCGTTTATGTTATTTGAAATCCACTTAAAAATAGTCATTTAGTTATAAAAAATGTATATTTTTGCATTCATTTCCATTCTCGCGTCTGTGTTATCTCTCAAAGAAACAAAACCAAAATTTTGTATCAATTGTAAGTTTTTTATAACAGACAATGAAACAGGTAGATATGGTAGATGTTCTTTGTTCCCAAAACGCGATGGCAAAATACCATTTTTAGTGAATGGTATAAAAAATGAGGATACTTTTAATTTTTGTACAATATCAAGAGAAAACGACGATATGTGTGGTGCGGAAGCGAAATTCTATAAGAAAAAAATTGTGAAGATCAAGGAATTTGATTTTTAATGGGAAAATGTATTTATAAATAAAAAAGGAGTCAGAAAAATGAAATTTAACGCAGAAACATATTTGAACGGGTTGTCAAAAGATGTTGTCGAAATTAATATATCCCACAAAAAAATAAAATATCTTCCTCCTCATTCTTTGCTCCGATTTCATAAATTGCAAAACTTCAATTGTTCAGATAACCGATTAACTCGTTTGCCTACTCTGAACGACAGTTTAAAAG
>Ga0209550_10001969_pt1 | contig 19811 bp, 20 predicted proteins | sample LauGreSuBDMM15SN_2_FD_187567 | JGI IMG/M metagenome (GOLD analysis project Ga0209550, IMG submission 187567) | Freshwater lake microbial communities from Lake Michigan, USA - Su13.BD.MM15.SN (SPAdes) (version 5) | ecosystem: Environmental > Aquatic > Freshwater > Lake | place: Lake Michigan... | reverse complement strand
TTAGTGTCAAGACACTTCCTTGTTAAAGCGGGTAATCCACTCGGCACGCAGTGGGTTGATCTTGCTCCAGTCATGCTGAATCATTTTGCTCATTTCGCTCAGACTCTTCACTGGCAGCGAGCCGTCCAGTGCGACTTTGGAATTCACAGGGGCCATAAAATACGGTGGCTTCATCAACTGGGTCTGCACCTCCGCGCTTAACACCGTATCAATATACTTGTAAGCGTTGGCGATATCCTCGGAGCCCTTGGCGATGTGCATCGTCGTAAAGAAGGTCGCGATACCGCTTTCTGGCGCTACAAACTCGATATCAACGCCACGCGATTTCAGAATGCCCACCGTTTGTGTGTTGGTATACATCACATCGCATTGCCCCTGCTGAAACAAACCTGGCATCGCAGCAGGTGCACCAATCACGGCAACTTTTTTCAGTACTTTTTTCAACTCTGCAAAAAATGGATCAACATTCGTGATGGATCCACCAAAGGCCTTGGAAAACTCAATGATCGCAACCGTACCAAAGGTCGTTTGAAAACCCGTCAGACCTAGACGAGAGAGATACGGCTCTTGGAAAAGATCCGCCCATTTTGTTGGCGGCTTACTAAATTTTTTGGGGTTGTAAGCGATCCCGACAAACTGCGCGGCGATGGGCACGCCATAGGCATCCACCAAGCCGGCTTGTAAAGCAGAGGCATTTTTCAGCTGACTGGCATCAAATTTTTCAAATAAATTATCGGCCTTGCCGGTCGCACTTGGACCTGGATCGAGAACAAAAGTATCGAAGACCGGCCGCCCACGCGCAGCCTTGGCTTTGGCAATCTGATCGACTGCAAAAAGTGGTTGTAATTCCAACTCGACACCGGCGCTCTTTTTAAGAGCAGGTGCCACGATTTTTCTGTAAGCCTCATCCCAGGCGCCGGGATAGATGGCACTACTGACGGAACCTTTGGCAAAGGCTAGGTTAGGATAAGCGACAGCGCCTGCAATGGCGGCAGTGCTCTGCAAGAAATGGCGGCGTGAGATCTGACTAGACATGACAACTCCTAAAGGGGTGTGTATTAAGCTGCGGCAGGAAATATTGTGGGGATCGCCTCAGGACGCAATCCGCACCAAGCCGTGCCTTGCGTTGAGCGTTGCGCCAGTCTTGGCATCGTGATCTTTAGTGCAGTGCGATCTTTAGTCCAAGCCTCGACAACAAGCGTGGGTCCCAAAGGAAGATTCAAACCAATCTCGACGGGCCAATAGCCCTCGTGACGCTCAGAATCCAGCACTAAGTGTTCGGGTCGTACGGACACCACCACGCGCGCGCCTTTCGGAAAAGTTGCGGTAGTTGGCAGCGCGATTTCAGCGCCGGCGTCGAGCGCAATGACCTCCGCGCCAGACTCGCTTGCCTTGACGACGCCCGGTAGCAGGTTTGTTGAGCCAATAAAGCTATTCACAAAAGGCGTTTGCGGCCTGTCATACACCTCTGTTGGCGTACCAAACTGCTCGACATGTCCTTTATTCATCACTGCAATGCGGTCGGCGATACTCATCGCCTCTTCTTGATCGTGCGTCACCATGATGGCGGTAAGTCCGAGCTGCCGCTGTAACCGCTTGATCTCGATTTGCATATCGAGGCGCAAATTTTTATCCAACGCTCCAAACGGCTCGTCTAGCAAAAGAATCGTCGGCTCGGTCGCAATGACGCGCGCCAAGGCGACACGCTGTTGCTGACCCCCAGACAGTTGCCGAGGAAAGCGCTCTGCAATATGGGGTAACTGGACAACCTCTAAGCACTGCGCAACCTTTTTCTTGATGGCCACACGATCGACACCCCGAGCCTCCAGGCCATAGGCGACGTTCTCTCCAATGGTTAGATGTGGAAAAAGTGCGTAGTTTTGAAATACGATCCCGATGTTTCTTTTGTTGGGTTGCAGATGATCAATGGACGCGCCATCGATGCGGATCCTGCCCGTTTTTTGTGCCACAAAGCCCGCAACAATACGCAGTAATGTTGTTTTTCCACATCCCGAAGGGCCGAGCAAGGCGACAATCTCCCCAGCGTTAATGGACAGGCTCACATCATCAACCGCTGTGAATGCCCCAAAGGTGTGGGTGACTGCGTCGATGTCTAAGGTGTGATGCGCCATGTGCTGAGTTACATATCAATGAGTCTAAATCAGGTGAGCAATATCCGTGCCAACAATCATTAACGGAAAAAGCCTAGATAGGTCTGCATCGCAGGCTTCTACCGACATTACTGTAACCAAATGGGCGGTAAGTGAGATTCCTACATTCTGTAATGTTATTTGGTGACTTATCTCGTGCCACTGCAAACAAGACATACGAGGTTACGGTTGAGTCCTGCAAAGCCAAGACATCCTGAGTTAGTTGCCTAGAGCGCATTTAGGTGCAGTTCGTCGTTGTTGATGCACTACATCGTTGTTGATGCACTAAAGACGTGCACTCTCCGACACTGAACGCTTAGGGTTTTGAAAAAATAACTCTTTGCAGCGCCGTGGCGTTAATTCACCCATTTGCAGCGGTGCATGATTTTTGACCCGTTGCAGCACGTCAACAAAGTATTCGTACGGTGCGCCTGGTGAAGTGACCTTAGACTCTAGCAATGGTAGATCAATGAAGTGCGCCACGATGCGAGCCATACTGGAGCGACTCGGCGTCATGAGGGTATCGATATCGCGCGGCTCGAAAATCGCCTCACGGTTTATGAGGCAACCAGAATCCACAAAGTGAAGAGATGGAGCAGTCAAACATGCAACTAGCGGTTTATGAGGCAACCAGAACCCACAAAGTGAAGAGACTGAGCAGTCAAACATGCAACTAGCAACCAGCGACAGTGGTGCACTTTAATCCCGAGAAGCCAGTGCGAACGGAAATCAACCAACGCTTGGATACCGTATACACCGATCAAAGAAGACGCTTAATGCACGTTTAGGCGACAACTAGCTTGAAAAACTCCGCCACCGCCGAAGTACACCCAGGCATTATGTTGCCGTGCGTTCGTGCCGTACGACAGTCCGCTGTCGAACGCAAGGGCGCTATTTTTTCCTAGAAAATACGTGCTCAGCGTGTGATTGCACTGAACCGTGCTGTCACTGAATCTTGAAATCCAGCCTCGCGAGCTCGGCGAGCACCGCCTCGCACCAGAGCGCGATCGCGTCATCGATTTGAATGTGGTCGGACAGGTCCCGACGCTGCTCCCAAGCTCTGGAGGAAATTCCTGACAACGTTGTCATCGTTGTTCTTTTTCCAGACGGCCAGCAATTCAATGGTTACCGAGCAGTCGATTAACTTTAAAAAGCGCGCTTTAGGATGCTGGAGACGGTCCGCAGATTGGTGAATCAGCGCGACTCCTAGGCCTTCTGCTACCAGTCCGATCATGGTCGAAATGGTGGCCGCTTCATGACGGATACGTGGCGTAAATCCTACGGCTTGGCAGGCGTCAATGGCAGCAGACCGAAACCCCGGAGCGCGCATCCCAAGGATGACAATAAAGTCCTCGTCTCTCAGGTCCGCCAAAGCCACGCCGTCACCACCAGAAAGGGGATGATCTGCTGGAAGCACCGCACACAGCGGTTCCTCTTGACACATGAAATGATGCAACTCCGAGCCACGTCCGGGGGCTTGGCGAACGAATCCAACATGGGCATCACCCGCTTCGACCGCAAGCAACACTTCTGCGGTCACTCCTTCGTCTAGATGAATTTCGATTTGCGGATACCGATGGGCAAATGACTTGATCACCGTTGGAATATAAGCATAGCCGGCAGACGGAACAAAGGATATGCGGAGATTTCCGACTACCCCAGCAGAAGCATGTTGTACCAGACGAGTCGCGTTCTCTAGAGCGCTTATCACGCGATAAGCCTCACGTAGAAACACCGCGCCAGCCGGCGTGATCCGCACAAAAGACTTGCTCCGCTCAAATAGGCGGACGCCCAGCGAGTCTTCAAGCTGCCGAATAGCCGCGCTAAGAGGCGGCTGCGCCATGTGCAGCCGTTCTGCGGCGCGATGAAAGTTCAGCTCCTCTGCGAGCATGATGAATTGCTGAAGCTTTCGGGTTTCAATGATTGACATGTAACCCCCTTAAAGATCCATCGGGTTTCACGCGCGCCTTGCGGCATTAAGCCTTGGGGACTACCACTCATGATACGTCAATCGTATCAGATGAGATTTAGTCGGTATTAGACTGCAGAGGGAACGATCCTTACACTCGTTAGAGCTAACAAGAATAATAACTTTATTGGAGACTTATGAAACGACGAGAATTCGCTGCGACTATTTTGGCGATGGCGGCCGCGACTCGGGTACACGCTCAAGCTCAAGGTGAGCCATTCCCGAAGAATCCAATCAAACTAGTGGTCCCATTTCCGCCAGGCGGAAACGTGGATACAGTCTCCAGATTGATCTCAACACGGCTCGGGGCCGAACTCGGTGTGCCGATCATTATCGAAAACCGCGCTGGAGCTTCTGGGATCATCGGCAGTGAATATGTCGTGCGCGGGCCTGCCGATGGGTACACCATCATGATGGCCGGATCAAACCACAGTACCAACCCCAGCATCTACAAAAAACTACCCTATGACACAGTGCGTGACTTCGCTCCGGTTGGCCTGATTGGAGCTGTCCCGATGGCGCTTGTCGTATCACAGCAACTACAAGCGCGCACCTACCCGGAACTAATTAAATTTGGCAAGGAGAATCCTGGCGCACTGAAGTTTGGTGTGACCACTGGCGCGGCTAACCATCTGGCAACAGCTTTGCTGATTCGCCAAACAGGATTGGAGGCGATCATAGTGCCGTATAAGGGGGATGGCCCAACGATTATCGACTTGCTAGGCAACCAGATTAATTGTCACATCGGCATAACGTCGCTGCTGAAGCAATACATCCAGACCAAACGCCTGCCCGTGATCGCCGTCACTAGTGGGCTCAGGATGCCACTGTTTCCGGACGTTCCCACGCTGGTGGAGTTGGGCCTTCAAGACTATGAGATCGGTTCCTGGAACGGCGTTGTAGCACCGTCGCGCACGCCAGTCGCATCGCTAGGTGTCTTGCGTAACGCACTACACCGAACGCTGCTAGACCCGCAGGTGCACGCTGCGCTCACTGGCCTTGGCATGCAAGTCATCAACGGTGACGGTCCACGGCTGGCGCAATTCGTACAAAGTGAAATCACACGTTGGACTGCCGTGGTTACAGACGCGCAGATAGAGAGACAGTGAAATGCGTGTTGCGATCTTCGGTTCCGGTTCGATCGGCGGTTACATCGGTGCACGGCTCACGCTGACCGGCGTTGATACCCTTTTGGTCGATGCATGGCAAGACCATGTGCTTGCCATGCGCAAGGACGGCTTACGCCTGACTACAGCCGAGGGCGGCGACGAAATTGTTGCAGTGGATTGCGCACACATAAGCGACTTGCACCGCATTGGCTTGGGCAGCATTGACTTGGCCATACTCTGCGTCAAGTCGTATGAGACGCGTTGGATGACCACGTTACTTCGGGACTACCTTGCCCCTAGCGGCGCAGTGCTTTCAATGCAGAACGGTATGAACGAAGAAACGATCGCTGAAGTGGTCGGCAATAGCCGCGTTCTGGGTTGCACCTTGACTCGGCTGGGGTCAGAGCTTGAAGAGCCAGGTCTAATCCACCGCTGGATGGGTCCGCCCGACGCTAACTATGCCGTATTCCGGGTCGGCGAACTGCATGGGATGCTCAGTCGACGCGTAGAAACGGTGGTGGACCTATTGTCGGGGGTCGACAAAGCCATTGCGACGCGCAACCTTTGGGGGGAGCGCTGGTCGAAACTGTCGCAAAACGCTATGGCCAGTGGTATCTCGCCCCTGACTCACCAAAGCATCAACGAACTGTTTACCTCCGAAGTGATGCTTCCAGTGATGGTCGCGCTGGTACGAGAGGCGATTACCGTTGGTCAAGCCGTAGGTTATGCCCTTGAGAAAATCTGCGGCATCGCACTCGACGCTTGGAGCGACCCGCGAGGGCTAACTAACGGAAGCGAACTTTTCTACGGGCTAGCGGCTTGGCAGCAGAACATGGGCCCTGGGGGCCAGGCGTCGACTTTGCATGACATGCGCCGCGGTCGGCGTACCGAAATCGAAGCTATCAACGGACTCATCTCCCGTAAAGCCCAAGAGATGGGAGTGGAAGCCCCGATGCACACTTTACTATGCAAGCGAGTCCGTGCTCAGGAGCTCCGGCCCGCTGCCGAGGCGTCCTACCGAGAGGAAGAGCTTGCTGCCGAATTGTGGGCGGCAGCCCAGTAATCCCGCTTTTGAACAATCACCGATTTGAGCGTTCCTGTCTCGCCCATTGATTCAATTATTTTCTTTAGAGAACACTGCGATGCATATCGTCATTTTTGGAGCGGGCAGCGTCGGCGGATACGTAGGTGGAATGATGGCCGCAGCGGGCCAGAATATTACATTGGTCGACGCATGGCCCGAACACGTCGCGGCCATTCGAAGCAATGGATTGAAGCTATCCGGCACCCAAGGCGAGCGTGTAGTTGAAGTCAACGCGCTGAACATCTCCGACGTTCAAAATCTGATGCGCAATCCGATCGACGTCGCATTGCTGTGCGTAAAGTCCTATGACACCGCTTGGATGACCGCACTGATTAAGGACTACCTAGCACCGTCGGGCTATGTCGTCTCCATGCAGAACGGCATGAACGAAGAAACAATCGCAGAGACTGTCGGCTGGGGGAGGGTAGCGGGTTGTGTTCTCAACACTATTGGGGTTGAAATAACCGGCCCCGGCGAGATTCTCCGCTGGTTCGAGCCGGCGCAACGTGGCTTCTCGGTCTTTCGCCTCGGTGAAGCACATGGCGGCATCACGCCTCGTTTGCAGACTTTGGCGGAGGCACTTCAGGCGATTGACAACGCCTCGGTCACAACCAATCTTTGGGGTGAGCGCTGGTCAAAGCTTGCGAACAACGCGATGGCAAGCGCCATTGGGCCCATTGCCGGGGCTTCCCTGCGCGAAATGTATGCGGATCAGCAACTACGACGTCTCTCGATTCGATCGGTAGTCGAGACTATTCGCGTTGGTCTGGGCATGGGCCTTCAACTGGAAAAGATCTGCGGGATACCCCCTCAGGTGTGGCTTGACACCTCTGGTGCCGAGGTGCCGGACTACGGTCCAGTCGAGCAAGGATTAGTCGAGTTCGAGAAGCGAATCGGTGCCGCGGGTCAGGCTTCGACGCTGCACGATCTGCGCCGTGGTCGCCGGACGGAGATTGACTCAATCAATGGGCTTGTAGCAGCTAAAGCAACTCAAATTGGCGTGCATGCTCCTCTTCATGCACTGTTGACCGCCATCACCAAGGACGTCGAGTGTGGACGCACTCCGCAAGGAAAGGCTGCGCTCGCGAACCTCTTTGATTGAATACCAATGCTAGCGCCTCAGGCGCTGTGGCGGTTGTTTCGGGGGGGCCAAACGTGCGTCGGCACATATGGCGTTTTCGGGTTGTTGTTGCAAATGTTGATTATTTTGAGTGTTGCTTCAATCCTAGGGACGCGAGCCAAACTCAGGCAACGGCGGGTTCAGACTCTCGAATAAGCACCTCAGCAGGAATTTTCAGACCTTCGCTCAGCCGACGAATCATACTCAGTGACAGCGAACGCTTGTAGGACAGAACCTCGTACACGCGGTTCAGTGGCCCAATGTAAGGTACCAAGTCTTTGACGGTCATCCCAGACTGTTCCATGCGAAATTTAATTGCATCAACGGGGTCAGGAGGATCAATCGGGTAGTGCTTGGACTCATAGGCCTGAACGAGCGTACCTAGCACATCGAGTCGCTCGTCTTCGGGGGAGTCCTTAAAGGGGTCAAGGTCGATGAGTACAGAAACCTCTTGCAAGGCAACAAGGTAATTTGCTTCAGTACGGATAGCTTTTATTTCCATGCTCAGGCTCCTTTGAGCTGGTCAATCGTTGCTGCGTCAACTTTGTCGTACTCGGTGTGTGTTCCAGTGAACTGCACGTAGACATACTGCATCCTGTAAGCAATGGCCACGATCAGCCGGTAGTCATTACCCTTGATTGCTTTTATGCATCACTCGAAACTCCGTCAATCTGATTGGCAAAATGCAGCACTTCCTTCGCACAGCTTTTTGCTAAAAAAAATTGAATAGCGTGATACTTGCTTGGTAGAGAGACGTAGCGGATGCCGGGAATCTTTTCACGTAAAATTTGTTCGTCAGGACCGGTAATCGTGCCACCTGAAGGATACAGCCCTAGGGTGGGGGTCGTAATCCGACCCAACAATGCCTCGATATCGGTCACCTTAGCAAGATTCGATAAGGCAATCAGCGCTTCAGGGTGAGTCTTACCCATCATGTCGGCATACCAAGTTTGCATACCTTGATCGGTGTCTGACGGAAACCGCAAACTACCGTTTATCTCATGGGCCCAGCGCTGTGAGCCTAACTCCCGGATCGCATCTGACCAACTAGCGCGGCCACAAGCAAATGCGTGCTGGGTTGCTTTTGAAATGCGTAGAGGTGCGGCAATCATTGTTAGCGTACGCAATTTTTCTGCGTGTTTAACCGACAAAACTGCGCCGAGCATGCCTCCAAGAGACTCACCGCAATAATGAACCGGACGATCGTCAACATGTTCTATCATATCGACAAGGTCTGACACAAAGTGGTCTGCGGTCATTTCCGTCGCCAAATCAAAATCAATCGGGGACTGTCCTAAACCTCTGATATCAGGCCGTACGATTCTGAAGTGACGCGAGAGGTATGGAATCCATGGATACCAGAGTTCAGCCGAGCGACCAAAGCCATGCTGCAAAATCATCGTTGGTGCTTTTTTCCAAGGGTCAGTAAAGTCATCGATCTCATAATGCAGGGTCGCTTTATTGGCGCGTTTTAAGAAGGGCATATGAGATTCTCCAATATTTGAATAACCGAGATGCTTTTATTCAGATTTGATCTGAGCATCTCGGGCGATTACAGTCCATTTTTTAATCTCAGCAGCGACGTATTCTTGCAACTCACTCGGAGAGGTCGATTGCGCCTCAAGCCCCAAAGCCGCAATCTTCTCTTTAACTTTCGGATCCTCTACGATTCGGCGAACTGCCCCATTGATCGTATCTAAAATTGCGCTCGGGATATTGGCGGGACCAAACATCGCGTACCAAGACATGACTACCACATCGGGGTACCCAGCCTCAACCAAGGTAGGCACCTCAGGCATCGAGGGCCATCGCTCAGCGCTTGACACCGCAACCGCTTTCACCCGACCCGCTTGAATCAGTGGCAGAGAAGATAAAACGTTGTTAAACATTAGTTCGACTTCCCCAGACAAGATGGCCTTGGTCGCAGGGGCAGCCCCAGCGTAGGGAACGTGTAAGACTTGTGTTTCTGTTGATTTTTTAAATAACTCAGCTGCGAACTGGTTGGCAGTACCAATACCGGCTGAAGCGTAGCTAAATTTATTAGGCTGATCTTTTAACTTACGCACTAAGGCAGAAACAGTGTCGCTAGACAAATTGGGGCCTATTAATAAAACCATGGGGCCCGTGGCTATCATGCTAACGCCGTAAATATCTTTCAACGGATCAAAGGGCAGGTTGGTGCGCACGGCTGGGTCCATCGCGAATGAACTAGCATTCATCAAAAACGTGTAGCCATCAGGTGCTGCACGCGCAACCAACGCGGCGCCGATTGAGCCCCCAGCTCCGGGGCGATTCTCAATGATGACGCTTTGCTTTAAGTTGCGATTAAGCTGCTCGCTAAGTATTCTCGCAAGTGTATCCACAGGTCCGCCAGGCGGAAACGGCACAATAATTTTGATGGCACGGTCAGGGTACGCTTGAGCAAAGACACTCGTCTGCCCCAATACAAGCATTAGACTTAAACAGCACCAACGAAAAAAACAATTCATATTAGTCTCCTGCGTCGTTGATTTTCCATGTGTTGATAAAGATCCGCAATACGCGACCGACCGACACACTTGCAAACAACCCGCACGTTGTATAAATTCTTATATTTTTGTTATAGCAGAGAAACACGCTGCGACCAAACGGTATTACAGTTCTCTATAAATGACCCGAGCGCAGAGCAAGCGTTATGGCCAATGGACGTAGTCCCAGTTACGGATTTGTTTTTCTCCTCGAAGCTGAGCCCTCACTAGTAGAGTCCTCAATTCCTAGACTGTTCGCACTCGAGCAATGCGTTCGCTTAAAACCGCGCAGGACGTTTCTCGCGAAAGGCACTTATCCCCTCAGCGCACTCAGCACCGTACATGTTTTCGACTACACCATCACGCTCGGCATCTAAATGCACCCGCAGCTCTCGACTTGCTGCCGCATAGGTGAGCTTTTTTATCCAACCGTAAGCTGCTGCTGGGCCATTGGCGAGTTTTTCTGCCCACTTCGTTGCTTCGTTGACTGCCATCCCCTTACCCACCACTTTATTGACAAGACCAAGCTGCTGCAGGCGTGCGGCCGCGATCGGTGAGGGGTCAAGCATCATTTCAAGCGCTAGTTGATGGGGCAGTGCACGCGCAAGCCAATAACTGGCGCCGCAATCTGGTGACAGACCGATCTTTGCGTGCGACATCACCATGGTGGCGTTTTCTGCGGCAACAACAAGATCACAGGCCAAGGCTATCGCAAAACCACCGCCGGCCGCCGCCCCTTCTACGGCAGCGATAATTGGCTGAGGACATTCACGCATCGCCATCAGCCAGGCATGACAGATATCAAGATGTTCAGCCTGTGTATGACGCGGTCTTGAGCGCTGCAAGACCATTCTGTCGAGATTGCCTCCGCCAGAAAAGTGCTCGCCCTCGCCACGTAACACAATCGCTCTGACACCTTCATCACGGCGAAACGCTCGAAAGGCTTCCAAGCCGGCCTCAAAGATATCTCTGGTTAGGGCGTTGCGAGCCTCGGGGTTGCTAATGGTGACAAGCGCGATACGCCCGTGCTGTTCAACGCTTAATTTGGGAATAGATGTGATTGAAGACATGTAGGATCTCTTGGAATATTTAGGTTAGAGAGGTTTTTTTGTTGTTGGTGCTTTAAGGTTTTTGGTCAAAATCGTGGAAGCAAAATCGTCTGATCGCTATTGTCTCGTCGATAAAGTCTCATCGCTATCGACTATCGACTATCGCTATCGACTATCATTCTCATCGCTATCGACTATCGCTATCGACTATCATTCTCATCGCTATCGCTATCGACTATCGTTCTCATCGCTTGCGCGAAGCCACACTGCCGCATCTAGAGCGACGACCTCGCCTTGCTCATCACTCGCTAGCGGATTCACTTCGATCTCGACAATTGACTCATCGAACTCAAACATCTCTATGAGCGAACAGATCACACGCACTAACTCTTTTAGTGGGGCAGCCTGTTGACCACGAAACCCAGAGTACAACCGACTACCTCTTAAGCGTTCAAACACATCGAGTACTTGCTGCGCACTGACCGGAAGAAACAAGTGAACCAGATCTGGATCAATTTCAACCGCGACACCACCGCGACCCAGGGTCAGCACAGCGCCAAGCGCGGGTTCGCGGCGCAGTCCAACTAGAAATTCGAATTGCACCGACTGCATCTTCTCAATTAACACAGAGACGGAGCCCAGGTTTTGCTTGGCTGCTAGGGCGAACATTTCGTCTACTGCTACCGTTACCGCTAACGCGTCTTTTAGCCCGAGGACAATTCCGCCGTTGCCGCTCTTGTGCAAAAGCTGCAGGCTTTGCAGCTTCACTGCAAAGGGGCCTGCGGGCATTGAAGCAGCGCTACGACTCAGCTCAGGACCAGAGTGCACCAGAACAGCTTCTGGGATTTTTAGTACTGATTTTTCTTTTAACAATAATTTACTTTCATATTCAGTTAACGCTACTGCACCCTTGGTGCTGTGGGCAACGAAAAGGGAGGGCTCTTGTGGTACCGAGGCCAACCATCTATCGGCCAAACGAACGGCTCTGGCAAGCGCCTGTACAGCAGGCGGTATCTCAGAAAAAGTCGGGATATTCGCCTCGGCTAGCAGGCGCATTGCCTCAGGGCGATGGGCCTGCCAGATCACGACACAAGGACGATCCCCTTTACCTAGGCCACGCACAATACTTTCAGCAATGGGTCGTTGTAAATTGCCGAGGCCACCACAAAACACGACCACCGCATCAAATTCGTTTGAAGCGGTAATAATCTGCACCGCTTTGCCCAGTAATTCGGGCTCTGTGGCGATCTGAGCCGTGACGTCGAGTGGATTCTGCGCTGTCGCAAAGGCAGGTAATATCGTACGTAGGTTAGCGACCAATGCTGGAGACAATTCTGGTATCAGCAACCCGTTTGCATTCGCGGCATCGGCAATCAAGACGCCCGCGCCACCTGATACTGAGACGACGCAGGTACGCACCCCCGCGCGCACTGGCTGCAATAACAAGACTTTAGAGAGCTCGAGCATCTCAGTTAATGAGTCTACCCGACATAAACCATATTGTTCAAAAAAAGCGTCGTAGAGCAGATCTTCGCCCGCCAAGGCACCGGTATGAGACGCAGCAGCAAGGGCTCCTGCAGCAGAACGCCCTGCCTTCAGCACCAAAATTGGTTTCTTTTTCTGTAAGGCTCTTAGAGCAGCACGGCGAAAGCGCTGACCGTCTCGAATACCTTCTATATATAAGCCAATGACAGAAGTCTGTTCATCTTCGACCAAATATTCTAAGAGCTCAGCTAAATCAACATCCGCTTCATTGCCGGTCGAAATCCAATTCGCAACGCCAAAACCAGCCTCCAACACCATGTCCAACCAATAGGTACCGATTGCGCCACTTTGGCTGACAAAACTTAGTCGCCCACCCTGTAGTTCGCGATCATTGATCGCAAAGGTTGAGGAGGCGACCAGGCTGTTGTTTGCATTCATAATCCCCAAGCAGTTCGGCCCGATCAAGGGTACGTCGTAACGCTGTGCGAGTTCAGCTAACGCCACTTGTCGCCGCGCCCCGTCTCCATCCAGCTCTGCGTAGCCCGAAGACAAAACAATCAACCCTCTCGCGCCCGCCTCAAGGCATAGAGTCGCCTGTTGATGCACCTCTGAGGCTGCAACCGCAAGCACACAGAGGTCGATAGGTTGAGCAATAGCAGCGACTGCTGCATAACAGGCCAACCCTTGGATATGTGTACGCTTTGGGTTAACAGGAAATATTTCTCCAGCAAAATTTCGCTGTTGCAACAAGTAGACGACTCGCCCACCCACTTTTGCCAGATCATCAGAGGCACCGATCACCGCAACTGACTGCGCCTTTAAAATGCTATCTAAGCGCTTTTTTGTCACTATCAGTCCAGCTTAATATTAGCGTCACGAATGACTTTAGCGTAACGATCAATGTCTAACGAAAGCCATTTTTCAAACTCGACGGGCGAACTACCCACGATATCGAAGCCTTGCAACTGAAACTGAGCCTGAACGCTAGTGTGCGCCATTAGTTTTTTAACCGCCTCAGCGATTTTTTGAATGATTGCCTTGTCTGTACCTGCCGGTGCTAGGAGGCCCAGCCAAACAGCACTTTCGTAGCCAGCAAGCCCACTCTCTGAAATGGTCGGCACGCCTGGCATATCGGCCTTACGCTCTAATTTACTTACGCCAAGTATCTTTACTTTACCGGCATCCGCGAGTGGTTTTGAGGTCGAAATGAGGTCAAACATGATCTGTATATCATTGGCCATGAGCCCTGTCAGTGCCGGCGAGGCACCTTTGTAGGGCACATGAACGATATCAATCCCCGCCATTGCTTTAAACAATTCACCCGCAAGATGAATAGAAGACCCAATTCCAGGCGAGCCAAAATTCAACTTTTTCGGATTAGCCTTTGCATAGGCAATTAGCTCAGCAACATTTTTTTGCGGAAGTGCTACGTTCGCCACTAAAAGAAATGGCCCCGTAACGATTAACGATATCGGCGTTAAGTCCTTACGGACGTTGTAAGACAAATCCTTCTTTAAGCTTGTGTCGATTGCGAGCGCGCCAGAGTGGAACAGAAGTGTGTAGCCGTCAGCCGGTGCACGCACGACGAACTCGGTTGCGAGAGACCCTCCTGCGCCCAAGCGGTTTTCGACTACAACGCTTTGGCCGAGAGTCTCACCCAATTTGCCCGCTACAAGTCGCGCCGCGATATCAGTACCACCACCCGCAGCAAAAGGAACAATCATTTTGATTGAACGATTTGGGTAGACCGCTGCGCTATCTTGAGCTTGCGTGACGCAGGGTACCAACCCAATCATTACGCACAACAGCATCTTTTTAACGTTTTTTAACTGAGTCATGTTTATCTCTTCTATGTTCTATTTCTTATTCATTGATAATCGCTCAAGTGCAGAAGTACTTTTACCTTTTGGATCGAATCACCGCAGTGCCAACAATGACGTCTTCGTCTTTTTGATTTTTAACCCAGACAGAAAAAATATCAGAGGATCCGGACAGCAGCTCCCCACCCCCCGTAACATCATCGTCGATTCGAACCGGGCGAACAAAGCGAATATCCAGATCAATATCATTTAACGCCTCAATACCCAAAGTATTTTTGATCGCCTGCCAGATTAACGCCACGGACATCGTGCCATGCGCAATGATCCCCTTCATCGCACTCGAATCCGCAAACTCTTTGTCGACATGAGCCGGGTTGTAGTCGTTTGTCAGGGCCGCGTAGTCTAAGATTGACTGAAAATCCACATGTTTTGTCGAAGGTTTAAGTTGAATATTCATAGTCCTCGTCACCGCGCAATGAGAGAGGTCATTACACCAGTGAGCACAACCTCGCCGGTGCCTTTGATCGTTGTAGTCGTGCTTGCCTTGACCCACTTACGGTCCTTTTTAATTTCTTTACTTAAACATTTGACCTCGGTCAGTAGCGTCTCACCGATGCGCGGCATACGCGTCACCTTAAAAGTCTGGCCTCCGTGAATGCCACCCGGGGGCCTGGGTGCATGATGCGTCAGCACCGCATCAATCACGATCATGGATAACATCCCCGCGGGCATCACGCCGGCTTCATTGTCTTGAGGGTATACAGCCCGCCATTTTGCAACAACTGCCTCGTCAACAACGAACTCTTTCACGCCATAAATTTTGTCGACCTCATAGTGGTCGTAGGTAAACAGGATTTCATTACTCATGACTAATAATCTCCTTTCTATATTTTTAAGGAGTCAACGAATGGACAAATTTTTCTGATTCGAAATGGACGTCTTGTTAAAACCAAGACCCGTGATGCAGCTGCCTGTAGCGAAGTACTCTAATACATGTCTCGTATGACTTTTTTCATTAAATTTATACTTATAAGAGAAATCTTACCCTTTATCTGTGACGATGTAATTTTTTTTATCGAAAATCGCATCAATCCGATCGAATGCACGCAAGGCAAAAATGTTAGTTTTCGATGCAACGCAACATTAAGATCGTGCGTGAACTCGCCGAACTCACTGCCGTCGCCAACGAGCTTAACTTTTACGCCCATCATGGGAAGGATACGTACGATCTTGCGATTGATCCTGTCGCTAATCGAAACGAAAACCTAAAAAGAATCTGGCAGCCGCTTTCTTCGGGGTAACGTGATCTGGGGATTATGAAACTCTGTTGCGTTGGCTAAGTTCAAAAATCGAGCTCGTGAGAGATTTGGATTTGGAAGCGCGTGCTTCCTATCGAAGTGTTACCAACAATAGATGTCGATTCCAGACTTGGATTGCAAAACTCAGAGCTTGGATTGCCAAGGAGTAGTTGGCAATCCAAGTCTGGAGCCCTAGTTTTCCGCAGCACCTTCCTTCATGCACCAAGGCAAACTCCCCTGCGATCTTCTTGCCGGTACCTTCAACACTCGCATACATATCAATCTTAACCATCGGCGCAAAGACAGACTTCGAGGAATGCGGTCGAGTTGACCCCCTAGGCCTCACGCTATGAAGTATTGAACCGTTGTCAATCGAACTTCAGTCCGGTCCGTTCGATCAGTCGCCCGTACATATCGCGATCGCGCTTAAAAGTCTGCACAGTCTCTCGGGGATCGCTACCCCGCACCATCGTACCGTTCTGTCCATACCGATCTACCATCGCCTTGTCCGACAAAGCGTATTTCACAGCTGTGTTGAGCTTGTCGATGACGGGCTGAGGCGTTCCCTTTGGAACGAACATAGCAGTCTTGAAGTCAGCGATCATTTCTGGATAGCCAGACTCAACAAAAGTGGGCACATTTGGAGCCGCCGACAGGCGCTCAGACGAAGTCACACCAATCAACTTGATGCGTCCAGCCTTAACCAGAGGCAAAGACGCCACCGTTCCGTCCACGAGAAGCGGTATTTGCCCACCTGACAGGTCCACCAAACCCGGAGTTGATCCCTTGTAAGAAATATCCGTCATCTTGATGCCGAGTGCGGCTGCAATCATTTCGCCAACGAAGTGAGCTGTCGCGCCTCTGCCCTGGGTGCCGTATGACAACTTACCGGGGTTCGCTCTTGCATACTCAATCAAATCTTTCGGTGTGTTGTATGGCGCAGCGGCGGGAGCGGCCAGAACCAGTGGGTTTTGCGCCAACAACGACACCCCCTCAAAATCATCGATCGAGAAAGGCATGGATTTAAGCGTGTGCGGATTTGTCGCAAACGTGGTGGTTGTTGTGATCAGGATCGTGTATCCGTCTGGCGGTGACTTTGCTACCTTATCGGCACCGATTACGGTGCTGGCTCCTGCAAGGTTCTCTAAGACTACGGGCACACCGAGCTTGCTGGCCATCTTCTGTCCGACCTCCCGCCCCAGCACATCTGTTCCTCCCCCAGCAGAGAATGGCACGACGATTCTGATCGACTTGGATGGGTAGGCATCTTGAGCCTCAGCCGACGTCATTGCCGTCGTGCCCACAAGCCCGACCCAAAATAGGGACGCTACCACTGAAACGTTTGATTTCATCAACATAACTCCTTCGATAGGCTTCTTGTTAACATTATTTTTGCGTGATGCCCGCACCCGGTCTGCGTATGAGTACATGAACTAGCTCCAAGTCATCCAACTTTTCGGCCGCCCCCTCGAGGTGCGGTCGCGCTTAGACAAACACGTCTTAGGCCTGCGTAATCGCAAATCCCATCGTGCGGCAATAAGCATGAAGCCCCCCATCTTGCACAATCAGTACTAGCGCAGAACCCGAGGATGGGTTGAAGTGTGCATGTGAGGCGGCCCCTGGCGTGACAAACGTTGCGAACTTCGACCAAGGCACTTTTTGTCCCTCAACCGTTGAATAACACTGTTCGCCTTCAAGAACGATCGTCACTGCAGCCGAATTATGCCGGTGTGGCACCTGTGAGGCATTAGGCGGCACTTCATTTAATGCTAGCGTGAGCGAGGGTGATATTGACCCCATCGTTTCAGTACCAAACATGATTGCCATCGACTTCATGCCATTTTTCATGACCATTTTTTGCGCCTCAACCAGAGCACGCATCATGGCCTCTTGCTTGTACAGGGTCGGTCGAATTGTCGACTGTGAGATTGGCGGCGGTAGGGTTTTTTCAAGCGCGAGTTGCGGCGCATTTGTGCATTGCCATAAGATTGCTGGCTGGTCGTTGTTAGTCGAAAATTGTTTTGCAAAACCACCAGGAAACAGCATGACGTCGCCGGCTTCCCAGCCCATGCTTTCGTTGTCCCATTCTATCGTTCCTGAACCTCGAATCGCATAAAAAATCTCAGCACTGGCGTGGGATTGCAGCGTGAGTGGCTCGTTTGACCGGATGCGAAGGTACGATGCTAAAAGCATCGGGGCTGAGGCAGGCACATCGATTGCCATTGCCGAGCTGGAATCGCACAAAATATGTGTTGAACCAGCATTGGCGAAGGCCTCATCTCGCTCGTTTAAAAAAATATGAGCGGGCACTTTAGTTCTGGCAACGTTAAATCCTTGATCCAAAGTTAGGTATCGTGCGCGTTGTGCGTAGCCTGGACTTGGGTGTTTTTGCATTTTTTAGAGTCTCCGAATAAGCCGGCGGCAGATAATTTAATACCGGTCTGTTTGTGTGATGACGCCAGCTAAGAATTTAGTCTATTTGAATTTTTATTTTTGCTGAAAATTCTGTCCATTTTGAAATTTCTGATTCAATGAACTTTTTGTATTCTTGCGGCGTGCCGCCATCGATTTGGAATCCAAGTTTGATGAGTTGACTTTGTAGTGATGGTTCGCGCAGTCGCGAGTTTAATGCCCTTGAGAGCGCGTTAATAATGTCCGGCTTAGTGCCTTTGGGCACAACGACTCCAAACGAGACAAATGAATCAACGCTACTCAGCCCTAATTCTGCAAACGTAGGCACCTCAGGCAGCTCAGGTAGACGTGTTGCACCGGTGACTGCCAGGGCTCTCAGTCGTCCGGCCTGAATGTGTGCCCGACTGGTCGAGAGAACCGTAATCGTGACTTGCGTATGCCCTCCCACGATGGCGGCTATTGACGGCGCGCCTCCCTTATAAGGAACATGTGTTAGATCAATTCCGGCGGCGACCTTGAGCTGTTCGACCGCCAAGTGCAGAGGACTACCGTTTCCTGCTGAGCCGTAGTTGAGTATGCTGGGCGCAGCTTTAGCTATGGCAACCAGTTCTGCCAATGACGAGGCTGCAACGTCTTTGTGAACGACAAGTATCAGCGGCATTTTTGCGAGCAAAATCACGGGCGCGAAGTCGTTCAATGTGTCATAGGGTAGTTTGTCTTTAGCCAAGGCCGCATTGATGACAAAAGAACTGTCTACAACTCCGAGGGTATAACCATTGGCAACAGCGTTTGCCACAAAGCGAGTGCCGATTGTGGCTCCGCCACCTGGGCGATTTTCAACAATCATCGCTTGACCTAAGTGAGCCTCAATATCTTTGCTGACTGCCCGTGCTAAGACATCCGATGCGCCGCCCGGATCGTATGGCACTATTGCCCGAACAGGACTGTCGGGATATCTGTCTGCCACTGCCGTTCGACCGATGACGCCTAGACCAAACACGAATAAGACACTGACAATGAGTCGACGCATGATGTTGAGGGCTCTTAGAATAAATAGGCACACTAAATGCAAATAGACGAAGGCGAATTGAAAGTAATCAGAACGCGCTTGACTCTGGGATCGCTTCTCGTGTTTGAGTATAGAGCTCACGACCGCTCTAGGACGATCTCTTTTAGGTCACAGGCCTATGGTAAACCCTTTCTTTTATGCAGCAAATACTGAGGGCCTGCCTTACAGGCCGCAGCCCAGCGAGTAAGCGCTGCGCCATTAGTGTCTAAGGTACCGCCACCGCCTCCTGTATGACAACTCATGCGGACCATCGAATTTGGCAAGATGTTTACAAAGTGTTGAATCAGAATCGCTCTGATATCTACCTAAAATTGACCGTTATTGACGATGTTTTAATCGTTTTTCAATTCGCTTTAATCTTTAACTCACGGATGATGTTTCCCCAGCGCTCATATTCGCTCTGCACGAATTTCATGGCGGCGTCTGGCGGGCCGTTGACGATTTCAGTAATGCCAGCGTCACGCAGGCGGTTCTGCACCTCTTGTACCTTGAGGGCCTTATCGAATTCTTCATGCCTGCGCTGCACAATTGCGGCTGGTGTTTTCGCCGGTGCAAAAACTAAATACCAGGTCATGACGGTATACCCCTTCAACCCCGACTCATCAAGCGTTGGGATGTCTGGTGCAATCGGCGAACGCTTAATGCCGGTCTGGCCGACCGCGCGCACGCGGCCAGCGCGCACCTGTGCCAGCGCTTCGGGCATCGCTATCGTGGCGAATTCAACCTGGCCGCCGATCAC
>Ga0209550_10001968_pt1 | contig 19816 bp, 20 predicted proteins | sample LauGreSuBDMM15SN_2_FD_187567 | JGI IMG/M metagenome (GOLD analysis project Ga0209550, IMG submission 187567) | Freshwater lake microbial communities from Lake Michigan, USA - Su13.BD.MM15.SN (SPAdes) (version 5) | ecosystem: Environmental > Aquatic > Freshwater > Lake | place: Lake Michigan... | reverse complement strand
TTTTATTCAATGGTTAACCGCTGATCACCCATCACAAGACGGGAAAGCGGTTGCTGCAATTGAGAAAATTACGATTGCTGACACTGATCAACTATCAGATTCGTGGTTTAAGACAGAGATTCTTGATGGATTAAATGGCACAGGTATTGAGTTTATTGACCCGTCTAAGAATGAGGGCGAGTCGGGGATTGTTGCGGTGCATTTGATGACGCCTAGTGGTGTTGTTAGGTTGGATTAAGAGCCCCCTCGAACTTCACCGTTCACTCATTTCATGCTCGCATAAAGTCGACTGATAAGCTCCTTTTAAGATTTGAAGTACGAGATGACCTGAAACAAATTAAGTATGTCCGAAGAACTATATGTCCATCCGCCTAGAGTAACTACAGGTAGATAGGATATACACATTGATTTCTGATAGAGACGGATTCGAATGAGCAGTTATGCCAAGAGATTTAGAAAGTCAAAGAATTTTGGAGATAAGACCAAGTACTTGGAGGCTATTTCTGCCGGAAAAGTCGTAATTCACCTCGGTTGTACAGATTGGCCAAACCAAATTGAGCAAATTTCAAACCATAATTTACTTCATGTAAAGATTTTGAGTGTTGCAAAGCGTGTCATCGGAGTCGATATTGACTCTGAGGGAATCAACCACTTGCAGGATCTTTATCAAAAGGAACACTTCCTATGCGGGGACATAGCAAATTCACTTGAGATTCAACGGGAGTTAGTGGGATTAGAGCCAGATTATCTCTTGATTCCTGACGTTTTGGAACATATTGAAGATAGTAGGAGTTTTTTGTTAGGCGTAAGAAATGTACTATCTGAGACCAAGGCAGTGGGTGTTTTTACGACACCAAATGCATTTGCCATAAAGACTTTCATTCCTGCTTTTTTTGGTATCGATTTCACACACCCGGACCACTGCTCAATTCATAATGAATTCACAATTGACCATGCAATGCAGGACGCTAACTTGAAAATAAGACGGATAGGTTACTTAAGTAGAGATATCTCGGAGCGTTATGGTGTGCAGATGCAAATTTTAACCAGACCACTGGATTGGTTCTGCCGTATTTTTCCAAGGTTTGCAGATACGCTTTACGTGGAAGTGATTGCAGAGAGCTAAGTGTGATTATTGTCTGGAAGTTTTAAGTAGTGAGGTCTGCGTCGCGTCTGTTCGAGTAACACGATTAAGTAAGTTGCGATAATTGCTGTTGATATAAATTGAATTGAGAAAAATATCGCCAAGAGTGCAATGATTGTAGGAATTCCACGTGCCAACCCCGGTGAAGCTACTTGATTTATCACGATACCGACAACAACGATTCCGCTCAGAATTACTGAGAAGATTCCAAGTGTCTGCAAGACCTCTAAGGGCTTATTAGAAAACGATGCCATTCCTCTGAGCGCAATTGAAGGAGATCCGATTCGGGCGTGATATTTTGTAGTCCCACTTCGGCGTGAAGGACGTTTATATTGAATTATTGAGCTTTTTACTCCTGCCAGTGAAGTGATCCCCCGCCAAAATGGGTTTGGATCACCAAATTTCAAAACCAAAGGGAGGATTGAAGTATCAATTAGGCGAAAGTCACCTACATTGTGTTGAACTTTTCCTTTTGTTAACCAGCCTAATAATTTGTAACCTGCACCTGTAAACATTCGATAAATGAAAGTATCCGAGCTCCTGTCTCCTCTTTTTGTGTGAACAATAAGGGAACCCTTTTCCCAATCTTGAATCATTAAAGGTAAAAGTTCTGGTGGATCTTGAAAATCAGCATCCATACTGATTACGGCATCACCAGTTGCAAGTTCATACCCAGCTCGGATGGCTTCGGTTTGTCCGGCTCGGTCGGCTAAGAAAATTCCTTTGACACGAGGATTCTTGGCTGACAATATCTTTATTTCATTTTCGGTTCCATCGGATGATGGATCGCAGACAAACAACAGTTCATATTCGTGATTCTGCGCCGAAATGAGTGATGAAAGAGCTTCAGCCATAGGCGCAATATTGTTAACTTCATTCATAACTGGCAAAACAACCGAAATTTTGGACATGAGCAGAGCCTAGCCTTTCGGCCTAGTGAAAACGACGAAGTCTGCCGAAGTTTCCCTGCTGATCCGTCAAAACATCAAAATTAGCACTCCAAGTTCTACCACCTAAGAGGTCGGGATTGTCCGCCAAAAAACCCACAAGATGTGCCAGTTTTTCAGTTGATGCGTTACTACTCATAACTTCTTTAGCACGAGAGATTCTCAATTCTGGAATTTTTCTTGAATCTTCTTGAGCCACGACCGCCTGCATTCTGGAAGGGAAGGCCCCTGGGGCTATTAGCCCAAACCGAATCTCGTACCTTGCAAGTTGTTGATCGATAGATTCAGCGAGTAAAGCCATAGAAGCTTTTGCAGCCAGATAGCCAAGACTAGAATCATCTAGGTTGTCTCCACCCACACCCGCACCAGAAAATGAAATTATTCTTGTCCCTGGTGGCATAAATTTTGCATGTTTCGCTAGTAACAGAAAAGGTAACAGATTCTTTGAATTTGTGGTGAGTGCATCCGCAATATCAAGGTCTTCAATTCTTTCAATTTGCCCGAAATAACCCATAAAATTCAAAACCAAAACAGGACCAATTAAACGCTCATTCAAAATGGTTACAACAAACTTTTCAATTTCTGAAACATTATCCCAATCTAACCGGAATTGATTCTCTCTGGGAATAAAGTCATTAGCATTCTGTTTACTATTAACCCTATCAACTGAAAATATTTGATTCGGCTCAATATTTAGATTTGGAAGTAAAGCCTTTGCGATGCTCGAAGTCGAACCAAAAATAACTAATTGATTAATGTTCATCTAGCGACTCCATAACACGGGTGTATATCTTCATTCCTTCAAGTGCTTGATTTATATTACAGACTGTCGAATTTCTCCCAAGCCATGCACAAGTTTCTTCATTTAACGATTCATCTTTTATTGCTAGTTCAGCATGACTTTCAGAATTTTTTTGTGAAGCCGAAGTCAGCCAACCCCATTTTGGACCTTCTGTGATTGTTTGAGGGCCATCGGATCGACCCCTACCATCAATTTCAAAATATCTCTCCGTTCCTATTACCTCTATTTTAAAGCGAGTTCTCCATGCGACAATCGAAGATGCTAGGTGAAATGGAATTACTCCAACATATCCAATTAAATTTGAAGATTCTTCAATTCCAGTATTCCAGTGACCTTTCCAAACTGTTTTACCTTTAATGCTTATGTTTTCTTGATTGGCATTAAATAAGTAAACCAAAAGGTCGATCAGGTGGATTCCCGGATCGAGCAGAACTCCTCCTCCTGCCTTTATTGGATCAAGTTTCCACGATGCACTATCTTTTGGGCCCCCACCATGGCCGAGCTCCATTCGAATTGTCGAAATGTCCCCCAAAACTCCACCTAAAAGAGCTTCTTTTAGTCTTACTATCCCTGGCATAAAGCGGTAGTTAAACCCAATTGATAGAAAGTCCGCATTTGAGTGTGACGCCAATTCCTGGGCTTCGTAAATGTTTCTTCCAAGAGGCTTTTCTAGGAGCACTCTTATGTCTGCATCCAGTAAGGAAATAACTAAAGGTGCGGCAAAATCGTGCGGAACTGCAACGATTGCTCCATCAACCTTGCTCTTCATCGCAGTTTCGAGGTTATCCATGAAAAATACACCTTTGTAAGAAGGTTCGTTAACAATGGCAAGTTGCGAAAGGTTTATATCGAAAGCATATATATTTTCTGGCGCTATTCCAAAGCTTAAGCAAGCGTCTAAGCGCTGCCGGCCAATTAATCCAAGGCCAATTATTAGAACCTTCTCCTGCATCATCAAGAAATCTCTTTTTTCATGGACGCTATCGCATCGTACATCGCACTGTAACTTGTGAAATTTGGAGCCCAGCCAGTTGCCTCAATTTTGGAAGGGTCTAATTTCACTATAGGAACATCAGCTTTCCATCCACGATCACCGCCAGTGTAATTAACTTGAACCGTTGATGAATCTAAACCTAATACATCAAATACGATGCTGGCAATTTGATTTACATTTAAGGAATCTCTAGTAGAGATATTAAAAAAATCAAATGTTGGAGACTTTGAATCTGCAAATGACAATACCCCCCTTACTACATCTGAGACATGCACATAAGACTTGTCTTGGAGTCCATTTCCAAGAATAGTTAGTTCTTGAGAATTAATGAACAAGCGTCTTAGAAAATCGTATCCAACTCCGTGTGTCTGCCGTGGGCCAACGACATTTGCAAATCTAAATGCCACTGCTTGAATACCAAACATATAAGCATAAGAGGCCAGAAGAGCTTCACCCGCTAATTTGCTTGCACCATAAGTGCTTATTGGGTTTAATTGAGATTGCTCAGTCAATATTTCGGAGCCAACATCTCCATAAACTCCACTACCCGACGCATAAAGAATTTTTTGAACCCCACCTAATCGAGAAGCCTCGACCACTGATTCCGTAAGGACAGTTCCTTGCATAAAATCAATCCGCGGTTCCTTAGCAGCTTTAGCGATGTCAGGATTTGATGCTAAATGAATTACAACTCTTGAGTCACGGATGGCACTTGTGAGATTTGTTGTATTTTCCACATCACACTCGAATATTTTGAGATTTGAGTTGGTAATTGAATCACCTAACAAAGCAAGCGACCCCGAGCAAAAATTATCGATGACAGAGACAGTCTTGCCACTTTGGAGGAGCGACTCGACAAAATGGCTCCCAATGAAACCGGCCCCACCAATAACTGAATATTCGCTAGTCATTTTTCGCCCATCTGCGTGGATTACTTCTCAAATTCTGTCAAACCTGAGACTCTTGCCTAATGATAATCACCAGGAGCCCACTTCGCATATCACTTGGCGGTGGTGGCACCGATTTACCTTCCTACTCAAACGAGCACGGCGGCTTTCTAATTGCCGCCGCAATAGACAAGTATGTCTATGTCACAGTTAATCGACCCTTTCAAGAAGGGATTGTTCTTAAATATTCAGCAATCGAAAGCGTTGCACAGATTTCTGAAGTATCACACCCCATCATAAGGGAAGTCTTGCAATCACTTAATTTGAGGACACCACAGATAGATATAACTTCAGTGGCAGATATAACTTCGGGCACTGGGCTGGGATCAAGTGGGAGTTTTACCACTGCGCTTCTTAAGGCGCTGTATTTGCATTATCGTAAAACTTTGCACCCTAAGGAGCTAGCTGAGCTAGCATGCCAAATCGAAATTGAAAAATTAAAGGAGCCAATTGGTAAGCAAGATCAATACATTGCAGCCTATGGAGGGATTACCGAGTTTACGTTTCACAAAGATGGTTCAGTTTCTTCAGTACCCCTGAATCTCAGCATGCAAACACTTCATGATTTGGAAGATAACTTAGTTTTATTCTTTACCGGAATATCACGTTCAGCTGGTTCAATCCTTAAAGATCAAGTCGATAAATCTAAAGTAAATGACAAGATTATGATTGATAATTTGCACTTTACTAAAGACTTAGGCCTTAGAAGCAAGGAAGCCCTGCTAAAGAATGATACGTATAACTTCGGCGAATTGATGCACGAGCATTGGGAGCATAAGAAATCACGTTCTGTAGGCATGAGTAATGAGTACATAGACGATGCTTATAACAAAGCCCTCCAAAATGGAGCCGTGGGCGGGAAATTGGTTGGAGCCGGCGGAGGTGGCTTTCTTATGTTCTACGCTAGCGACAAGGAAAAGTTGTGTTCTAAAATGGCAGAAATGGGACTAGAAGAAGTTAGATTTCATTTTGATTTTGAAGGAACAAAGGTGATTCTCTCCTAATGCAACCTCTTGTAATTCTAGCAGGCGGCCTTGCGACTAGACTTGGGAATCTAACGGCGGACATACCGAAATGTTTGATTAAAATAAATGGGAGACCCTTTATTGATTGGCAGCTAGACCTACTTGTTTCATCGGGCTATAAAGAATTTGTCTTCTGTTTATCGCACAAATCAGAGTTAATTCAAAATTATTTAGGTGATGGGAGCAATTGGGGATCAACCTTCACATACTCAATAGACGGGCCAGTTCAGTTGGGCACCGGTGGGGCAATTTACAAAGCCCTACCGTTGTTGGAAGAAAAATTCGCAGTTATATATGGGGATTCATACTTACCAATGGATTATAAGAACCTCGAAAGAACCTTCGAAACTTCAAGTTATCTAGCAATTATGTCTGTTTTTGAAAATAGAAACCTTATTGAATCAAGCAACGTCCAGTTTTTTGAAGGGAAAATCATAAATTATAAAAAAGGAGTTAAGGATTCCAGTATGAAGCATATCGACTACGGAATAACCTATTTCCGTAAAGAGTCCTTCACCACATGGTCCGACTCTACAATATTTGACTTGTCAGAAATATGTCACAACCTTTCGATTTCTGGGAATTTGGGTGGCGTGGAGGTTTTTGATAGATACTATGAAATAGGATCAGTGAAAGGAATTGAGGAGTTCTCAAGTTACCTAAGAAAGGTTGGGAAATGAGTTTCAGCGCAACCCATCTTCAAGAGTCAATTGAAATAACGAAAGCTATAAATCCGGAGACAATTGAGAAGATCGTGGATCTTCTTCTTGACGTTAAGACTACTGGTGGCCGGCTTTTCGTACTTGGCGTAGGAGGAAGCGCAGCTAATGCCAGCCATGCAGTAAATGACTTTCGAAAATTAGCCGGAATTGAGACTTATGCACCAACTGATAACGTTGCAGAGTTAACTGCGCGAACCAATGATGAAGGTTGGAGTACTGTATTTTCTGGTTGGCTTAAGGTAAGTAAACTGAATTCATCAGACTGCCTCTTTATTCTTTCTGTAGGTGGCGGTGATAAAGAAAGAAATATAAGTACAAACCTGATTGAGGCAATTGATTTAGCCAAGGAAGTTGGAGCCCGAGTTACTGGAATAGTGGGAAGAGATGGTGGGTATACTGCGAAAAATGCGGATCAATGTTTAATTGTTCCAACCGTAAACTCGAATTCTGTTACGCCTCATTCGGAATCATTTCAATCAGTAATTTGGCACTTAATGGTTTCTCATCCAAAACTGAAAAGTAACCAAACAAAGTGGTAAACACAATTTGAAGCCGAAGGCTGCATTCCTTGATCGTGATGGAGTTTTGAATTCCTGTATTCTGAGAAACGGGAGTCCAAGTCCACCTAGTGATGTAACTGAAGTGGAGATATTGCCTGGGGTTTTAGAAGCGATTGAACTTCTCAACCAAAATGGTTACTTATCAATTGTTGTCACAAATCAACCTGATATTTCCCGAGGTACTACCAGTTTATCTCAAGTTCAAGAGATCAATGTTTCAATTGAAAGACTAATCGGAGTTTCACATTTCTATGTATGCCCTCATGACGACGTGGATAACTGTAATTGCAGAAAACCCAAACCAGGACTTATTGATAGGGCAGTCAATGACTTGGGAATTGACCTTGAAAGAAGTTTCTTGGTTGGAGATCGATGGAGAGATATTGAGGCTGGACAGTCGCTAGGTCTACCTAGCTTCTTTATTGACTATTCTTATAATGAATTAAAGCCAAAACCACCTTTTACTCAGGTATTCTCCCTCTTAGAAGCTGTTGAAATTTGGATTGGAGTGGAAAGTGGATTTAGCAATCAATAACCTAAGAGTGAAGCTCTTTTCTGATGGAGCAGACTTAGCAAGCATGATTGAGGCGGCGTCTAAATCATACATATCTGGATTGACCACGAACCCAACTTTGATGCGTAAAGCCGGAATCTCCAATTATGTGGCCTTTGCACAGTCTGTATTAAAGGAGATAACCGAGAAACCAATATCTTTCGAAGTCTTTAGCGATGATTTGGATGAAATGAAAATCCAGGCTGAAAAAATTGCATCTTGGGGCGAAAATGTGTACGTGAAGATACCAGTGACAAATACTTTTGGAATTTCAACGAAACCCCTAGTTAGGTTTTTAACACAAAATGGTATCAAAGTAAACGTGACGGCATTGATGACTGTTGACCAGGTTAATGAAGTCTCAGAAGCTCTGAATCCTGATGTTCTGAGTTATGTTTCAGTGTTCGCGGGTAGAATTGCGGACACTGGTCGGGACCCAATGCCAATTATGAAAAGTTCGTTAGATGTTTTAAGAACAAATGTAAATGCCCAATTGATTTGGGCTAGCCCTCGAGAACTTTTAAATGTAATTCAAGCCGACCAAATTAATTGTCATATCATTACGGCGACATCAGACATACTTTCTAAACTCGCTTTATTGGGTCACGACCTTGAAACGTACTCTCTTGAGACAGTAAAAATGTTCAGAAGGGATGCCTTGGCATCGTCTTTTTCGATTTAAGTAGTTCTCAGATTCAAGCAACTTCTAAAGATTTAAGAAAATTTCTGTCGATGTACCAATCATCCCAGACGGTACTCGAACTTATTGGGTCGAGGACGTAGTCATTTTCTTTCAGGAAATCAGATATGTAGTTCCTGGATTGAGTAAAATTGTGTTCTACGGCGATCAACTTAGGTCTAAATCTACTAAAATCTAACGAGGTTAATGCATACAATTCACCACCCTCTATATCCAAACTCAAGAAATCAAAAGTTTTGGGACAATTAGCCCGTGTAAGCAAATCAGTAAGTGTTGAACATCTTGCAAGGATCACCTCACCGGTTGGCTCATGGAGTTTATGCTTATTTTGGGACAATTGATCGACAGTTGAGGAGAATTCCGGATTTTTTGCCACCGCCAACTGGATGTACTCCCCTTCGGCAACCGCAAACTCAAGCACCGCAGAAGTTCTTTGAGTTCGCAATAATTCAGCCATTCTAGGATTAGGTTCAATCAACACACCATTCCATTTGTAAGAAGATTCTAGGAGGTAAGTATTATTTAAGTTTGTGGGATGACAAGAGCCAACTTCAACAAAAAAACCTTTCTCTTTCAGCCCAGTGCGATACAAAACCCAAAGATCCTGGGATATCTGAGAATAAGACATTTCCTTCATTTGGTAGAGAAAACCAAGCCACTTATTCTTCTCTTTGAGTCCATGGCTAATTGAATGATCTCTGCCTAAGTGTTGCAACACAGCTATAAGTAAGTCGACCATAACCAAACTTGTCAAAAGACGAGAGACCAAAGGTTTAAATATCTTGATAGGGAGACGCAATAAATGCCTGAAAAACTTAGATTTCATAAACTTCCCAGCCTTCCGAGGTAAAAACTAGCGAGTCATAACTAACTCTCTTGAAATCCTCTAAGAGAGCTAAATTGGCATTTTTAGGCCAACCCCATAAAGTTGATATTAACAGATAGTCAACATCTAAAGAATGAAGTCTACTTCGGATCGCAGAAACTGTAACAACATTTGGATCAAAGAAAGGGTTACGACGGTCACCAGGTAAAACAAGGGTAGGTTTTGGATAAAAAAGTGCAGCTCGTCCTTCCCCTAACAATGCGAGCCTAGAACCTTCGAAATTTTCTTGCGCAAAAAAGTCGATAACATTGCGGAAACCCTCCTCATTAACCGTAATTCCAGATGATAAGAGAGGTTTAGGAGGTTCCATGTCACTGGCACCATACTCGGCGACTGTGCCTTGTAAAGAAAAAAGACAGAGACATATGACTAAACCCGATGCAAGAGATTTCGGCAAACTCTTGCTCGCCACTTTTTTCAGATTCCTCTTTTGCTTGAGAGCAATATTTTGAGAATTGGCAACATAAACATTACTAAACAAGAAAAAGATCTGAAGCACGCTTATGAAGATAAAGTATCTGAAAATTGGTCCAATATAGAGAAGCAAAAAGAGAAATGTTAAATTCAAGGAGACAACAAAAAAATTCATAGATTTTTTTCGAAGCAAATTCCATAGCAAATCAACAACAGAAAGCAATGTAATCCCAACCACAAAACAGATCTGAAGTTGGGCATTCTCTAAATCGAACAAATCAATTTTATTGGAGCGTAGGTAAGTAAAAGTTTGAGTAAAAGATCGCCGAACATCCTCTTCGTTTGTCATCACTTCAGCACCAAAACCAATACCCTTAAAAAACCCTTGAAAAAGCGGAAAAAATGGATTTCCAGTGAAATGGTAATTGTAAATCGCCCAAGAAAAACTAATTGAGAATCCACATAGTAAAAATGCTAAGAATTTTGTTAGCCCAACTTTTGTTGACCGAGCAACAATAAAAAGTAGAAAAGCTATTAGAATTATTCCGAAAGGCTTTATGAAAAAGATAAAACCCCCGAGAGCAAACAGCCAGAATGAGTTAAGTCGATACCCTGAATTGACTATTCGAATCGCGAGCATTGTGGAAACACAGGCATAAAAGACAAGGGCAAGATCACTAGATGGAGAAGTTACAACAATTCGTCCGGCAGAGATTATCACTACAAGAGCAACAACAGTTTTCGTGATTCTGAAAACTCTCTTATCATTTTGAGTATACAAATAAACAAGATGCAATGTTGCAAATAAGAAAAAGAAGTTAATAAGGTTAACAAACTTGTATCCGAAAATAGACAAATAAAAGCCAAATATTCCTTGAGCTCCTAAACTCAAACCAGAATTAGGAACCAACAAATCTGTTCTTAAACTGTGAGAATCTGTCATCGCGAACCACGGCAAGTAAGTGTGATATGCAAGAGCATCGTAACCAACGATGGGATTCCCAAAAGAAGTCATAAGTGGGTGAATCGAGATTGAAACTACTAAAATAAAAGTAAACCAAAGAAAATGCCTTCCCGAATTGCGAATAGAACTTAGAAAGAATTTAATGTGGCTCTTACCGAGCTTTGACAGTAACAAAATTTGGGATGTAACCAATAAAGCCAAGAAGTTAAACTGGCTCAATAAATTTGCCATTCCTAAGATCGTGAAAGTGTATGAATAAGCGGCCATACCCAGTGCAATACTCAAATAGGTAGCGAAAAAATCCCAGTCTTCGTTGACTTTATGGAGAATAAAAGCTCCAAGGTTGAAGGAGCAAAAGAGAATAACTGCGACACTAGCAAAACCCAAAGTGATTTGAATATCCACTTGGCTAGCATAGTATCTGCGCTTTGCTGCACTCAGCCAAGCGCTGATGGGATGAAAATTTGTGAAAACCACTCATAGGTCGAAGCTAATGACTGCAGTCAGACTTTTTAAGAGGAACTCCTTATTACTTGTTTTTGTTTTCGCGACCTTCATTTTTCACTTCAGGAACCTATTTGAGCTAGGTCCAACTTGGGACGATTGGTATTACCCTGCTAACTTTAATTTACAGATTCAAGAGTTTAAAAGCGATTTCAATTCATTTTCGACTGGATATGGTCTTGGCGGTTTTACCGTTATAGAAATCTTAGCGAGGATATTGAGTGGCAACTTCGGAGTCAACTCGGAAGACTCTTTTGAGGCAATGGTGATTCGGCGAATTTTGCTTTTAGCTTTGTCATATTTTGGAGCGCTAGTAACCTATAACATTGTTCTAAATCTTGGCTACTCCAAGCAACTAGCAAAATGTGCTGCAATTCTTTTGTTAACATTACCTAATTGGGTTGGGCAAGCATCAATCAATATAAAAGATCTTCCAGTTGCCGTGGGCATGATTATGCTAGCTGATGGATTTATTCGAGTGAGCCACCTGCAGCATAAAAAAGTGAGTAGAACAGTTAAGACCTTAACTCTAGGTGAACTATTCTTAGGTTTCTATATTTCTTTTGGGACGAGATTTGGCTTGATTGTGTTCATTGCAGTAGCCACAGTTTATATTCTAATCCGAAATAGAAAGAGAAATAGAAAGAGAAATGGTATTTCAAATGTTTCAATTTTTGGAGCTTTAACGGTTAGTTATTTCTTATTAATCCCACTTAATCCGGTTCTTCTAAATCCTATAGTTTTCCTACCGAAGGCCATTTTTGGAACTCTCAGCCTTTACCAACAATCAGCAGGGCCTGTTCTAACTGCAGGCATATTGGTGGACGGCAATAACCCTCCGATTTGGTATTTACCAACTTGGACCTTGGCTCAGATGCCAGTACTGCACTCTATTCTTCTTTTCATATCCTTTTTGATGATTCTGATCTCTGGTGTGAACTCTCTAAGAAGAAGTCGTAAAGTATCGAGAATCCATCAAAGTGGATTACCACTTTTTGCGCTACTAACACTTGGGCCTTATTTATCAGCGATCTTGCTATCACCTCCACTATATGATGGTGATAGACAATTCATCATGGCCTATCCATTCTTTGCCTTCTTGATGCTGGTTTGCATAAACAAGATTCAAAAATCTATTACCCCGATAATGGCGGACTATCTTGCACCCGCATTAATTCTTGCCTCATTAGTTTCACCAGGCATATATCTCATTAGTTCTACACCATTCACCTACAGCTTCAGAAATGAAATGATTGTCCATCCTGAAGATTGGGAAGGTGACTACATGGGAGTGTCCTTGCGAAGAGCCGCGCAATCCACACAGACAGTCAACCTCCCCCTAGCTCATGACTTTTCAGACGAACGCTGGTTAGTCAAATGGAACCAACCAAGCACTTCCGATGCTTCCAACTTATCCAAAGATAGATTTCTATATATAGCAACACGAAGAGGATTACGGGACTCTATTCCTGATGGCTGCATAGAACTTAAACATATCGATACTATATTTTTGAATCGGCGAAATATTTTAAGCTTTGTAGCTGTATGTAACACTGAAAAAGTTGGCAGCTGATGCGAACGAATTCTATATCAATTGTGATCCCATTCTTCAATGAAGAAAAATCCATTCCAGCTTTTTTAGTATCTTTGTCAGAAATGATCACAGAAGCTAATGGCATTTATGAGGTAATATTCATAGATAATGGAAGTAATGACGCTTCAAATGAATATGTGAGTGCGTTCATTGAAAACTCTAAACCCTACCCGGAAGACAGGAAATTCCTATTGCTTTCTGAATTCGAGAGAGGAAAAGGAAGAGCGGTCAGAAAGGGAATACAGAACTCATCAGGAGACTTCGTAGTAATTGTCGATGCGGATAATGAATATGACCTCAAAGATTTTCATCGACTTCTAAGGGTTATGGTTGAGGAGAAGGCTGACTTGGTATTAGGGTCAAGACACTCTGATATTCCAATGCGAAAGATACCTAATCAACCCATCATGAGTTGGTACTTTAATGGTGGGCACATCATATTCACTTCCTATTTCAACTATTTGTTTAAAACGCAGCTTACAGATCCAGCAACTATGTGGAAACTTATGCGAGGAGATCTTGTTAGAAGTTTCAAGTTAACCGGAAATAGTTTCAACTTAGACTTTGAACTCGTGGCAGGATTCGTGAAATTGGAAGGAGTCATCAGGGAGGCACCAGTAAGTTACTCGGCTAGAGGCAAGAAAGATGGCAAGAAAATCAAACTTTTTCTAGATCCCCTTATCTGGGTATTCTCATTTTGGAAATATGCACTTCGATCGCCAAGAGAATTTATTATTGAGGCATCTGTAAGGAAAGAAGCAGCGCTAGAGTGAAAAGAATCGTTCGGATAATCAAGGAAAGCTATTTTCAGAGCACCGTATTTAGAGCACTCACTATTTCAATTGTAGTTACTCTAGTACCTACTGCTCGAGCACACAATACTGGTTACGTTGATCCTAATCTGTACATTGGTTATGCGACAAACCTAAAGTGGTTAGTAGAAAGTGGTGGTTATGAGTATCACGCAACTAGATTGCCATTTATAGGCTTTATAAACTTACTACTAAACATAAGCAGCGAAAATTTTGGTATTCTCTACAAACTTTTTACGCTGTTTTGGCTCGTACTAATAGTTCTTAAGATATGTAAAAAAATCAATATCCCAAATACACTTTCAATGGGGTTAGCATTTCTAATTTCATTTTCTCCGCTCGTAGTCTCAGCGCTCTCTTGGACAATGCCAAACGCTTTTGCGGCAGTATTTAGTTGCGCTCTCTTAGTTTATGTCTTCAAAGAAAAGATTAGAAAATTAGATATATTAAGCATAGGTTTTCTAATAACCACATCATTTTTGTTGAATGCTTTCGGTTCAAGCTTGATGATTATTTTGATTTTAACTACACGATTTCTATATAGAGATACATATTTTTCCTATGTGAAAGAAACTAGCTTTATTTTACTTTCTGCAGCACTCACGTCAATCGGCTATCAAGGTATTTGGAGCTATATTCTCAATATCCCAGGCTCTTTTTGGAAACCTCACTTTGATGTAATTTTTAATCGTGCCTTGTTAATTTCAAATTGGGTCCCATTTTCTGATCCCACTTCTCAAGGCGTCACTTCCTTTCTAATTCTAGGTTCTGTTTTGCTACTTCTTGCCTTGGTTTGCAAACAGCAGAGAATCTCCAAATTAAATGCCCCAATCTTCGCTCTACTTCTAACATACATTTATACCTGGATTACTTACTTTATTCAACTGAATTTTAGTTTCAATGCATTTTGGTACTACTACATCTATTTACCTCTCTTTGTTCTCACTCCAATTGTTTCCATGAAGCTCCTTTTGACTGTTTTTCACCCGAAAATCTGGTCATTGCAGAGTGTTACAAAACCCAAATATGTGAGCATGATTCTCTTACCAATTCTTGTGTTGATGATGTTTTTCACTCAGTTTAAGAATCCAAGTTTAATGACTGGCTACAATTCAAATTCGAACAGTATCTCATCCTCGCTCCTGAAGGACGAGATTGCCTTGAATAGAGCGCTTACATCTTTACCGAGTCAGAGCAAACAAACCGCCACTTGGTATGAGCCTGATCCTGAGGGATATCGTGGAGCCCTGATCAGTTCAACATCCTTTCACCTTATTCGCTTTGAAGGAGCTGGGGAAAACCAATCCACTCTAGACTTAGAGGATTACTTAAGGAGAAATGGTGTGACTCCAGCATGTTTAGTGATGATAACTTCGATTCAATGGGAACCTACTCTTGAGCTGAATAATATGAGAGAACTAGAAAGGATTTCCCAAATCAAACTGCCATCTAATAGGGCAAACCTATCAATCTATTGCAAGAGTGAATCGTGATGATATGAAATCAAGAATCTTTCGAAGTATCCCCACATTTTTCATAGTAGTCTCTTTAAGTTTTGTTTTGCTGGGAGTTCATGCATCACCGATTGGCGTTCTATTCATTTTGACTGTTGCTCTGCTAATTATTGATATAAAATCTCAACCCCAGTTACTTGTAATATACATGGCGATTTTGTTGCTTTTAGTCAACATTTCTTATTCAGTTAGAATATCAAATGACGATATAGCAATTTACATTTACTGTATTCTTTCATTTATATATGTGATCAAATCAAGCAGACCTAGTTTCTTCCAAGCACAATCCTACTTGCACTTATCAATCTTCTTACTGCTTTCAATTAGTTTTTGGCTATTTATGAACTCGCAGCAATCTTATAAAAGGGTAATTCATACAATTTTTAATTTAGGCTATGATCAAGTAGGCCATTTCGCAATTATGAGAACTTTGTCCAAATGTAGCGAGTATCTGTATATTTGTGACCCAAATAGTAATCTGCTTCCAAAAAACTACATGTTCTATCCACAGCAGTGGCACATTTTGTTTTCGAAATTGATGAATAGTGGAGACCTGGTTGCGACATTAGGTAGTTATATATTTATTGTTATTATATCGACAGTAATAAGTTTGTATTTATTATCATTTAGCATTAGGCAGTTTACTCAAGACGTCGTGGGCATCGGGTTTAAAAACTATCCAAATTTATATTTGTCAACGCGAGTGCTTCACTCAACAATTTATCTCCTTATTCTAGTCCTGAGTCTTCTAGGTTATCCAAATTTTGTTTTTGCAAGCGCATTGTTTATATTTGCCATAGCAACATATGAGAGGAATAGAACCTCCTCTTATTGTCTGGCGTCTTCAGTTTTAATCATCAGTATTTCGATGTATACATTATTTTTAGTTCCTGGTATTGTAATCTTCTTACTTTGCACATTCTTCTTCCAAGGTTCCAAAGGACTAAAGGCACTTTGCGTAATTATTTGGATCGTTTTTTCTTATTCAGTCGTGGCTTTAGCCTGGAATAAGAGTCACGTAGACTTTATTGGAATTGGAGGAGGGGGCATAAGCTTAGTGGTGATTACGACCGAAGTGATATTGCTTACAGGATTACTCTTAAACTTATTACAAGTGAAGAGAAAAGAAGTCACTTTTCCAAGCCCAACCGGTAATTTGATTATTGGGAATGCTATTGTTTTTGTAAGTTTGATTGGACTAAATGTTTTGCTAATTTTCATTGGAAATACAACCGGCTACTATTTAGCTAAATTTTCCTACTTTGCAGTAATTGTTGGACTAATCAATTTATTCATTGCTTTGTCGAAGCTGAATTTCAGAATTCCAAGCCCACAAATGACTTCTTCCTCAATCTGCCTAATCATCGCAATTACTTGGTATATGACTCCTCGCATTCCCTTCACATCCCCTTTAGTAAATTTCGTTGACATCATCACCGGTCCCTCTGAAATTCAAAAAGCGAGGATTGTCAGTATCTATTCCGCTGCAAAGCTCTCGGAGGCTTCCGAAAAGCCAGTAGTGTTGCTCTCATCGAGTTCTGGTCCGGACACGCAGTGGGTCAATTCACTCTCCGGCAATTGGAGTGCGTACCTGAACAATTTTCTCGAAAATAAAATTGATAATGAGACTGAATTTCGTGATCCTAAATTTCAGGAAGCTAATAAAGAGATTCTTGTGTTTTTTGAAGCAGAGAGGAAGTAGATTCATTTGATTAAAACTGCTGTTCTAATTCCTGCTTATAACGAATCTGACTCAATTGTCTCCGTAGTAAAAGAGATAAGTGAATTAGACCTGGGCTTAAAAATAATTGTGATTGACGATGGCAGTTCAGATGCGACCAGACAGCTGACCATCTCGTTGGGTGTGACATGTCTTAGCCACCCCATCAATTGCGGAGTTGGCGCAGCCTTGATTACAGGCTTAACTTGGTCAATTGAGTCGGGATATGATCAAATTGTTATCGTAGATGCTGATGGGCAGCATCCCATAAACAGTATAGGAAAGATGCTCACTGCCTTAGAGGATTCTGACTTAGTAGTCGGCTGTAGAGATTGGCATGAATTTGATGCGATATGGGTTCGAAGATACGCCCACAATGTTTTGAGAATCGCTTTGCGACTTAAATACGATATTAGAATTCCAGATGTTACGTCAGGTTTTAGGGCCATGAATATAAAGGCCGCTGCGGTACTAGTGCCCTCATTGGGCGATCAATACTTGGAAGATACAATTATGCTTCTAGTGGAAGCCAAAAAGCATAATCTTAAGATTTCTCAAGTGCCAGTAATGATTCGAAATAGACAAGCGGGTGAACCCTCACATGGTCTTTGGAAGAGTGCAATACGTTATATGAGCGTCTTGATGAAAGTACTTTTAGCATCGAAAGGAAAGTCAAGTAAATGATCGAAATTCTGATAGTGGTTTTCATGTGTTTGAGTGCAACAAAGATAATCAAAGATTATAATCGAAAATTAATCAAGACCACAACTATGTTCACCTACGAAATATTTTTTCTCTCAGCTATATATGCAGTTTTTAACAAAGATGCCATTCAGGATTTCGCAAGTATTCTTGGATTTGAAGTTGCATCAAATTTAGTTTTGTTAATGTTGACTGTAATTGGATTATTAGCTAACTACATTACGCAGACTAAAGTTAGAATTCTTGAAATGCAGATTGTATCTTTATCACGGCATCTAGCACTAAGCAGGAATAGGATTGAGTAGTAATGAGTCAATCGATTTCACTCTAGTGATTCCCACACTAGGAGAGCGAACTAAGGAATTAGAGGAGTCATTTAAAGCTATTTCGAATTCAGGCTTAAAATGTGATTTGATCATAGTGACTCCCCAGAGCCAAGTTGAGGAGATAGATAGATTAGTAAAAAGCCATTGCCCTGGATTTCAAGTCGATATCGTAATTGAGAATGAGAAGTCATCTCTTCCAAAAGCAATAAATCAAGGCCTGGCCCTTGTCCGGACGGACTATTGGAACTGGGTCGGAGATGATGACAAAATTTACCTAGTAGAAGTGAATGAAATAATCACTAAAATGTCCTCGAATGATTCTTATGCATTGGGAGTTGGTTCTTGCCTATATTTCTCCTCGAACACTAGCAAGCAAATAATTAACGAGGTACGTCCTTTTTCAGCTTTTGCAATTTTTTGGGGCCCCAATTTGATTCCACAGCCAAGTGTAGTTTTCCGAACAAAGTTGGTTCGGACTATTGGTGGCATTGACTCCAATTATCTTCTTGCCTTCGATCAAGACCTTATTACGAAATGTTTGAAACGAGGTAAGATGCTAGTTCATCGCGCAGTATCTTCCGAATATAGATGGAGTAAAGATACCCTTACTTCAATAAACCGCTCAATATCATTGAAGGAATCACACCAAATTAGACTTGAAAATGCTGAGAGTAATCACCAAAAGTTTTTAGTTAGTAGTTTATATCCCCTCGTAGTATTGATTGTTCGTATCTCCGACTTAGCTTTTAAGTTTAAGTTTCAAAAGCGAATTCTCTAAGGTAGTAGAGAAGTTTGATTTCAATAGTACTAACACCGCAGACGGAAGAATTGGAAGCAAATAACGGAAATTGACACCTGGAACGCCAACTAGGCAGTTAATAAACAAGCACCCAATCATCGTCCAGAAAAAAAATTGACTAAATTGTTTGTCGGCAGACTTGTTTGCACAATAAAACACACCTATCAATATCAAGAGTAGTGACCGATCTAAAACAATTAACTGTCCCAATTCAACTATGTTTACCCATATTGAGTTAGAAATGAAATCTATGAGGCTCCCAGGAATGCTCCCTCCCTCTTTCGATTTAAAGTATTCGCTAAAAGGAAAGCTGTACAAAGATGGTATGGCGAATGTAATGCTTGTAAGAAGTATGACTGCACCCACTCGCCCTTTTTTTGTAGTCAAAAAATATACACCGATACACATCCATATCGGAAGCGTCTGTTTAGTAAATGTCGTAAGAAAGATTAAAATCGAAAGGAGCATTAATATTTGGTAGCTCCAGATTCCATTGGACCTATAGAATAAATATGTAAACAAAGCAAATAAGCCTAAAAGCAAAGCGTCAGGATAATTCACTGTAGTCCATCTCAATAGTGTTGGCGATGTAGAAAGCGCAAAAACAATCAAGGTTCCAACTCTTGGGGTATTTTCTAAGATTGCAATTTTTTGAACCATTAGAAAAAATAACAAGAGAGATAAGGCTGGCACAACAAGCATTCCTGAGAGTCCAAATAAGTAGACAAATGGTAGAGAAATTAATGGATATAGGATTCGATATTCTGTCACGAGCCAAGAATTAGATGTTGTGTCATAGAAATTAGATAAATCTATCGATGCAAATTTGTATGCATTCTCTTTGTACCAATTCAGGACCTCTGCCATTGCCATAGATTTGGAAGATCCCAATAGCTCTAGAGTCTTCTGGCTGTAGAACATTCCGTCGGGTTGGTAGAGCCCATAATCTAAACCGTATATAAGACCGTTGTATTTCAATCTGGTGACGATGCAAATTACCCAGAGAACTATTATCAAAAAGTAGTAGCGTGAAATTTTTTCAGCCGAGTGAAATCGCATACACACAAGAGTAACGTGGTTCATGTCATAGAAGTGGCTTGGGCCGGGATCGAACCGGCGACCTAACGATTTTCAGTCGTTCGCTCGTACCAACTGAGCTACCAAGCCAAACAAGGTTTCAATGTCAT
>Ga0209550_10001966_pt1 | contig 19843 bp, 21 predicted proteins | sample LauGreSuBDMM15SN_2_FD_187567 | JGI IMG/M metagenome (GOLD analysis project Ga0209550, IMG submission 187567) | Freshwater lake microbial communities from Lake Michigan, USA - Su13.BD.MM15.SN (SPAdes) (version 5) | ecosystem: Environmental > Aquatic > Freshwater > Lake | place: Lake Michigan... | reverse complement strand
TTTAGGAATAAATACAAACGTAGAAACTATTAGTTTTTATCCATATTTTTACGTAAAAGATTTATTCTTTTTTTTTACTTTTTTTTTCTTTATTCATTTTTTTCCACCAAACGTTTTAGGTCATCCGGATAATTACACTTTAGCAAATTCTTTAGTAACTCCTCCGCACATTGTTCCTGAATGGTATTTTTTACCTTTTTATGCTATTTTACGATCTATTCCTAGTAAACTTGGTGGTGTTGTTGCCATGATAAGTGCGATTTTAATTCTTATTTTATTACCTTTTATTAATTCTTCACTAATTAGAAGCTCTAAATTTAGACCTCTTTTTTCAGTTTTATACTGGTTTTTAGTTTCCGATTTTCTTTTATTAGGTTGGTTAGGCCAAAAACCCGTTGAAGACCCTTATATTGACATTGGATTCTGGTGCACTGTACTTTACTTTTTTAATTTTTTAATATTATTGCCTCTTATTGGAATATTAGAAAACAAATTAAGTAAAGCATAACTATATTAAAAAAAGGTTTCATTTATGGTTTTTTTAAAACTTAATGGTTTTGAGTTTACAGTAAAAGAAGATATCTCCGTATTAGAGGCTTGTAAATTTGTAGGTATTAAAATACCTAGATTTTGTTATCATGAGACGCTATCTATTGCAGGTAATTGCAGAATGTGCTTAGTTAGAACTGTAAAAACGGACATAATTTTAAACAATTCTTTAATAGATAAAAATGTAGATTTAGACTATTTAAAAACAATAAATGCAAAATTTAATCATCAGTTTTTAAAAAAAGATATCGAAGTAGAAGAAGAAGAGGCAAAAGAAGATATTTTTATTATTTCTTGTTTAACACCCGTAGAATCTAATATGTCAATTGTCTCTAACGACCCTATAATTAAAAAAATAAGGGAAGAAATTATTGAGTTTTTATTGTTAAATCACCCACTGGATTGTCCTATTTGTGATCAAGGCGGTGAGTGTGATTTACAAGACCAAACGAAAGCCTTCGGTTCGATTAGAAGTAAATTTATAAGCAACAAAGTGGGTGTCGAAGATAAAAATTTTGGTTTTTTCATAAAATCAGTGATGACGCGTTGTATTCATTGTACTAGATGCGTACGCTTTAGTTCAGAAATCGCCGGAGTAGATTTTTTTGGTACTTTAAATCGTGGTGGTAATACAGAAATAGGTTTATATTCAAATTCTTCTTTTTTTAATTCAGAAATTTCTGGAAATGTTATTGATTTGTGTCCTGTAGGTGCCTTAACTTCAAAACCGTACACTTTTAAGGCACGCCCTTGGGAATTAAAATCTTTAGAAACATTAGATTTAACAGATGGTGTTGGGAGTAACACTTATACACATTTTTCTGAAAGTGAAATATTACGAATAATACCAAAATATAATTCTGAAATAAATAATAGTATTATAAGCGATAAAGCGCGTTTTATTTACGATGTTGGTAATTTTGAAAAATTAAATTCTAATATAGATACTATTTTAAAAATTAATAAAATAAAGAATATTGTTAAAAAAGAAAAACTTTTGATATTAATTTCTGAAGAGATTAATTTTGAGAGTCTTAACTTATTAAAAAAAGCTGAAAATTCATATCCAAATATACGTATACGTTATCTTAATAATAAATCTTATTTACTAGAAAAGTCTAACGTTTTTTTAAATGAAGCTGTTTCTATAAAAACGATTGAAACATCAAAAAGTTCTATTTTTATGGTTGCAACAAATCCTAAAATAGAGGCTTCTATTATAAATGCTCGAATAAGATCTTTAACACTTTTAGATTATTTTCAAGTGTATAGTCTTGGGTTTAAATTTGAATCTAATTTAAAAGACTCTTTTTTAAATTTTAATATAAATGAATTTATTCTTTTTATAGAAGGAAAATCTAAAGCGTTGTCATCTTTATTTATACACTCTTATCGACCTTTATTTATAATAAATTCATCCCTTAGTACTAGAGGTTTTGATTTTTTAAAAATAAAAAGCTTTTTAAATAGTGTAAACCCATCTTTAGTTTTTATTAAAATAGAAACTTATAATAACAGCGGTATTACAAATTACATTAACTTTAAAAGCTTAAATACTAACGATATAAGAAATTATAATCATCTTTTATTTTTAAACTGTAAAGAGAGTAATTTTGTAAAAAAACTTTGCTTTAAATATAAAAATACAAATATTTTTTGGTTAAATCCATTTAGCTTTAGTTCGACTTTTAAAAAAGTCAACACTCTTATATCTAAAAACATTTACGAAGAAACAGGTACTTATTTTAATCTTGAATTTCGACCACAAATTTCATATAAAATTTTTAAAAATACTAATAAGTATTCTTTGTTTGACATTTTAATTGAGCTTTTTTCTTTTAGTAATGTTAAATACAATTACAATTCTTTTATTTCTGAATTTTTACAATCGTCGGATCTTTTCGAAGAAAATACGTATAAACTTTATCTGTTTAATATTTTAAAATTAGGTAAAAAAAATAATCGCTTGATGCTTTTAAAAGATTTTAAATTAAAACCTGAAGTGTCTGACTTTTTTAAAGGTAGTTTTTTAACAGAAAAATCTAAAAACATGTTAAATGCAGCAAGACATTTTAGAATAAAAAACAGTAACTTTTTTTAAACAAAGCACTTTTAGCTTAATTGGTTGAAGCAACAACCTTCTAAGTTGTAGATTTTGGGTTCAAATCCCAAAAAGTGTATTACAAATTATGAATAAAACAACTACAGAATTTTTAATTAGTCTAAAAAACGCCTCTTTGTTTAGAAAAGAATATTTAATATTAAAATATTCAAAAAACATTTTAGATATTCTTCATGGTTTATACGATGAAGGATTTGTACAATCTTATAAAATAATTGATGGTAAGATTTTTATTTTATTACGCTATTTTTTTAACAAGCCTGTTTTAAAAAATATAAAACTAATTTCAACGCAATCCAAAATGCGCAATTTTAGTTTAAAATTATTATCTAAATTATCAAAAAAAAAAACCGTAATCTTTTTTTCTACAAGTAAAGGTATAATGACTTTATCAAAATGTAAAAAATTAAATTTAGGCGGTTTAGCATTATTTTTTATTAACTAATTATGCTTTTAAAAAAATTTAAGTTTTCCCAAAAAGAACCTTCGCATTTTAAAATTGTATTTTTTAGAAATAAAAAATTTTTTGTCTTTAAAAATAATTCTTCTGAACGTATTAACTATTTACATATACCTAATAGTATAAAAATAAAAAAAGAGGCTTCTTTTTTTATTTTTTCTATAGAAGTATCAAAAAGCAACAAGATTTTAGAAAACTTTTATAATTCTTTTATTTTATTTCTTAAAAGCAATAATAAAATTTTTTGTAAAAAGTTACTTTTAAAAGGTTTAGGATTCCGTTTATCTATTTTTAAAGACAAGAATCTTTTATCTTCTAGAATTTTAAAATTAAAAGTTGGTTTTAGTCATTTTATTTATATTAAAATACCTTCAAACCTTCGTGTTACTACAAACAAGAAAAAAACAACTCTTAATATAAAAAGCCAAAATATAAACCTTTTGGGAAACTTTTGTTCTTCGTTAAGATCTATTAAAAAAATTAATGTTTACAACGGTAAAGGTTTCTGGTATAAAAAAGAAAAAAAGACTTTGAAAATATTTAAAAAAAAATAAATGCTATTTAAAGAAAAAACGAATATAAAACTCTTGGATCTTTTAGTTCAACTTGACTTTTTTTTTCTTGAATATAAGAATAAAAATATTAAAAGTAGTAGAATTATTAAAAAAAAAATGTGCATAAACGATGATAATAAGAATAAGTCTTTTATTATCTTAAATCCTTTAGAATTTTTAAAATGTTTAAAACGAATTATTCGCCTTTTTCAATTTTTAAAAAACAACGATAATATTAAAATAGCTTTTGATTTTAGAAACGACTATTCTTTTCAATTTTTAAAATTTTTATTGGAAAAAAAAGCACCTAAATTAAAAGAAACTTTAGACTTAAACATGTCTTTAAAAGTTGACTCTTTTGATAACACATTGAAATCCTATTTTTTTTTTAACTCTTTATTAACACAGTCTAAACTTTTAAATTTTCTTCGCACTAATAAATATTTAACTTCTGAATTTAACAATATTATTAATAATTTAACAGAATTAGGAAATTACAAGCTTTTTACAAATTTTAATGACCCTAAAAAAATTGTATTTTTAATATTACTAATAAAAAACATATACAAATAAAATATTATGCGAAAAATAAAAGTTTTTAAAGCACGTTCAAAAACAAAAATGTTTTTATTAGATTGCTCTAAAAAAATTTTAAAGTTTAAACGACCTAAATGGTCTTTATATTTAATAGATTTAAAAAAAGATTTGTCACGAAAATATTTCATTTCTGCGTCAGTATCCACTTCATCGTTTAATTTAAATAAAGATCACGAAAGTTTACTTTGGGATAAAAGTAAATTATTTTATAAAAAAAAATTAAATTTACGACAAAACATTTTGCATTCTTATGATAATAGCTTTAAAAAAGATTTAGTTAAAAAAAATGCTTTAGGAAATAGTTTTAAGTCTGATTCTTTTGTTTTATTTAAAAATATAGTCGTGAAGTTAGAGTACAATCTAGCTTTCCTTCTATTTCGCTTGAATTTTTTTTATAGCGTTTTTGAATCGCGTAAAAAAATAGACCTCGGTTTCGTGTACGTAAATTCTCTTAAAGTATCCAAAAACTATTTTATCAAGAGTGGAGACGTAATTTCTTTTCACATTGAAGACTTTGATTGTAAAGCTAATGTGTTAAAAAATTTTAAACGCTCTATATTTATACCTTTTGTTGAAATAGACTATTACACTAATGTTTTAATTGTTATAAAAGATTTTAAAGATCTTTCTTTTGAAGATATTACTTTATTTTATTCAAAGCATAACAACATATCAAATTACCGTTTAGCTTTTAATAGAAGTTAATTTACTTTTTGCGAATATCAATTAATGGTAGATTTTTTGCCTTCCAAGCAAACCACATGAGTTCGAATCTCATTATTCGCTTACCTTTCTTCTTTCCCGGAATATGGCGTAATTTGGTAGCGTATCTGTTTTGGGAACAGAAGGTTATGTGTTCAAATCACATTATTCCGATAACTTTTTTTAAGTAGAAAATTTTCGATATAATAAAAAGAATAAGGTTTAACTTATTTGATTAATTCTAAAACAATGTCTATAAAAATATGGTAATTACAATCACAAATTTTTTTTCGCCATTTAGATGGCTTTATTCTACAAATCATAAAGATATTGGTATTCTTTATTTTATTTTTGGTGGTTTTTCCGGTGTAATAGGAACAACAATGTCTATGTTAATAAGAATGGAATTAATTCAACCGGGTAACAATATTCTTTCCGGTAATCACCAATTATATAACGTTTTGATAACAGCTCATGGTTTAATAATGATTTTTTTTATGTTGATGCCAATTTTACTCGGTGGGTTTGGTAACTTTTTTTTACCATTGATGATAGGTGCACCTGATATGGCGTTTCCTAGATTAAACAACTTATCTTTTTGGTTGTTGCCTCCATCTTTAATTTTATTACTTTCTTCTGCATTAGTAGAGGCAGGCGCAGGTACTGGTTGGACAGTATATCCTCCTTTAAGTAGTGCACAAGCGCATTCAGGCCCTTCTGTGGATTTAGCTATTTTTAGTTTACATTTAAACGGTGCAGCTTCTATCTTGGGTGCTATTAATTTTATAGTGACTATTTTTAATATGCGTGCACCTGGATTAAGTATGCATAGATTGCCTCTTTTTGTTTGGTCTATATTGGTAACAGCTTTCTTATTAGTTTTATCTTTACCTGTTTTTGGATCTGCTATTACAATGTTGTTAACGGATAGAAATTTTAATACGTCTTTTTATGACCCAGCTGGTGGGGGTGATCCGGTTTTATACCAACACTTATTTTGGTTTTTTGGACATCCAGAAGTTTATATTTTAATTTTACCTGCTTTTGGTATTGTAAGTCAAATAATAACAAATTCAACAAAAAAGCCTATTTTTGGTTATTTAGGTATGGTTTACGCTATGATATCTATCGGTGTTATAGGGTTTTTAGTTTGGGCTCACCATATGTATACTGTTGGTTTAGATGTGGATACGCGTGCTTATTTTACAGCAGCCACTTTAATAATAGCGGTTCCTACAGGAATTAAAATTTTTAGCTGGATAGCAACTATTTGGAAAGGTTCTTTTGAATTAAATGCCCCTATGCTTTGGGTTTTTGGTTTTTTATTTTTATTTACAACAGGTGGTTTAACAGGTGTTATTTTAGCGAATTCTTCAATTAATGCCGTTTTACATGACACATATTATGTCGTAGCCCATTTTCATTACGTATTGTCTATGGGTGCCGTTTTTGGGATTTTTGGTGGTTGGTACTATTGGGTTCATAAAATGTTTGGAAGAAACTATCCAGAAACAATAGCACAAATTCATTTTTGGTTATTTTTTATAGGTGTTAATTTAACTTTTTTTCCTATGCACTTCTTAGGTCTTGCAGGGATGCCGCGAAGAATACCGGATTATCCGGATTCTTACGAGCCATGGAATAGACTTGCATCTTTTGGTTCAATTATTTCAATAATTGCAACTTTAGTTTTTGTTTATGGAATCTACGCAACTTTAACTTCAAAGGTTGAAGAAAAAAGATAAAAGTTGTTGAAATACAAAAAAGCTATGTTTTTAATAAAAAATAGCCTTTTATTAAGTGAATTTTCCAAAATTGGTATTCTATTCTCTTTTAGTTTATTTTTAGCTTGTTTTATTCTTTTTTTGTCCTTTAGGTTAACTATAGATAATCCAGACACAGAAAAATTGTCTACTTATGAGTGTGGATTTGAGCCTTATGAAGACGCCAGAAATATGTTTGATGTTCGCTTTTATTTAGTTGCAATTTTATTTTTAATTTTTGATTTGGAAACCATTTACTTTTTTCCATGGTCAATAAATGTAGGTTTGTTAAACTCTCAAGGTTTTTGGTTTATGTTTGATTTTATATTTGAATTGCTGGTTGGTTATTTTTACGCTTGGCAAATAGGGGCTTTAGACTGGGAGTAAATACAGTATGCTTTTTTCAAAGGTAAAAGATAATAAAATACGACAAAAATACTTACAGTTTGAATACAAACGTCGTGCTAAAAAATTTGTTTTCACAAATATTTTGTCTAATAGTTTAAATTTATCTAATAAAAGTTTTTATAAAAATGAGAATTTGTACAAGTCTTTATATCTTAAATTTAATATTAAAAAATATTGCTTTAAAAATAAAATAGTTAATCATTGTTTAATAAATAATAAAACAAAAAGTGTTTATAAAAAGTTTAATTTGTCTCGTTCTATTTTAAGAGATTTAATGCTTTTTGGTTTAATTCCTGGGTATAAAAAAGCTGTTTGGTAGAAGAAAATTTATAGACAAATATGATCCAATCAGGCACTTTTTTAAATTCATTAGATAATTCTGGTGCAAAAAAACTAATTTGCATAAAAATACTTAACTCCGGATATAAACAGCGTTACGCATCAATAGGTTCGACGATTCTAGTTTCTATAAAAACTATTCGTTTCTCTAAAAATGTTAAAGTAAAAAAGGGGGAGCTTCATAAAGCCATTGTAATTAAAACAAAAAAGGAGGCCTTTTCTTCTTTAAATTATAAAAAATATTTTGAGAATTCTGCAGTATTATTAAACAAAAAAAATAAATTAATTGGTACTCGTATTTTTGGCTTTATTCCTAAAAAATTTAAATATTCAAAATATTTAAAACTTCTTACTATGTCAAGTGGTATTTCTTTATAAAAAATTTCTTTTGTAGCTCAATAGGTTAGAGCGAGTGACTGTTAATTACTAGGTTATAGGTTCAATCCCTATCAAGAGAGTTAAATAATATGTTAACAAAAAACCAGCTTTGTAAAAAAATTAGTAGAAAAAAGAAAACTTTTAGAGATAAAACGCCCGCATTGAAAGGCAATCCACAGGTTAAAGGCATTTGCGTCAAAATTTTTAACAGAACTCCAAAAAAGCCTAATTCTGCATTGAGAAAAGTTGCAAAAGTAAAGATAGCAAATGGAAAAAAGATCGAATGTTATATACCTGGTATTGGTCATAATTTGCAAAATTTTTCTCGAGTTTTAATTCGAGGAGGCAGAGTACCAGATTTACCGGGGGTACGTTATCATTTAGTGAGAGGCGTATACGATTTTAAAGGAGTAAAGTCACGAATAACATCTAGATCAAAATACGGTGTAAAAAAAGAAAAGAAATAATATATGTTGACACTTTCTTTAAAAAAAAAAATAATAATCAAAACCGACTTAACTAAAAATATAAAATTTTCTAAAAAAATTTTAACATCTTTATTTAAAGACGCTTTTTGTAGTGGTAAAATTAAACTTAGTGATCAATTTTTAGGGGTAGTTTTAACTAAACAACTTTTTTTCAAAAATAAATTAAATGTAAACTTGTTAATTTATTTAAAACATTTGTTAAACATATTTTTATCGTTTTTTTTTTTTAATTTAAAACAACGTAATGACATCAAGAATAAAGCAGATACAATTTTCTTTTTCAAAAATTGTTTTTCAAAAAGCAATTTAGTGATGCTAAAAAATTTTTGTTATTTAATAAAAATTAAAAAATACAACAAAAATTTTTTTTTATTACAAAAAGATTTTATATTGTATTTTTTAAAAAATAGAAAATTACTTGCAGATTATAATAATAAAAATTTTATTAAAAAATTTTATTATTATTTGTTTAGTTCAAATTCAAGTTTTTTAACTAAACAAAATTTAAATTTTTTTAAAGAGAAAATTTCGAAAACGTATACAAAACAAGAACAAAGAATTTCTTTTTTAGTGTATAATAAATTAATTGGCATTTTAACTAAAAAAGGTAAAAAGAGTATTGCAACAAATATTTTAAACAAAACTTTAATGCTTTTACAAAAAGATTTAAAAATGTCTGCAAATTATATAATTTTAAAAATTATAAATCGTTTAAAAGTATCTATTGAATCTAAGAAAGTACGTATAAAACAAAGTACACACTTACTACCTTTACCTATAAAATTAAAAAGAAAAGTTTTTTTAATCTCAAAATGGATTTTTTTAGGTGCTAAAAAACAAAAATTTAAAAAAAATTTTGAATTCAAACTTAAAACCGAATTAAACAAACTAATTTGTTCTAAAGAGTCTTTTGCTTATAAATATAAAAAATACAATATATACAAATCTTTGCAAAATAAATCTAATATCCATTTTAGATGGTAGTAAAAACAATTGCTTTTATATTTTATAAATATCAAATATGTCTAGAAATAATAAAATTCATCCATTTCATTTAGTAGATCCTAGCCCGTGGCCAATGTTTTCTGGATTATCAGCATTAATGTTAACTTTCGGTTTTGTTATGTATATGCACGGATACAATAAAGGTTTTTTTTTATTTTCATGGGGGTTTTTTATGACTGTAGTAATTATGTCTCTTTGGTGGCGCGATATTATAAGAGAGGCCACTTTTGAAGGACAGCACACAAAAAAAGTACAGTCTGGATTAAAAATGGGCGTTTTACTTTTTATCGTGTCAGAAGTGATGTTTTTTTTTGGTTTTTTTTGGGCTTTTTTTCATGTTAGTTTAAACCCTAGTATTTTTATAGGCGGTGTTTGGCCACCTGCTTTTATAACTGTTATTAATCCTTGGAAATTACCACTTTTAAATACGCTTCTTTTGATAACATCCGGGGCAACAGTAACCGTAGCCCATCACGCCGTTATTTGGGGTTCAAAAAAGATAGCTTTTACTGCTCTTATGAGTACAATCGGCTTGGCTACTATTTTTACTTTTATACAACTTATTGAATACTTTAATGCACCTTTTTCTATCTATAGCAGTGTTTATGGATCTATTTTTTTTATGTTAACAGGTTTTCATGGATTTCACGTTTTAATAGGTACGATCTTTTTAACCGTTTGTTTAGTAAGACTGTATTTTAATCATTTTACTAGAGAGCATCATTTAGGTCTAGAATCGGCTATTTGGTATTGGCATTTTGTTGATGTAGTTTGGTTATTATTATATTTTTTTTTATATTGTTGGGGTTCTTAATTTATGCTTTATATATATTATAGCCCTCTTGAACAATTTACAACAATACAAGTATTATCCTCTTTTTTAAGTATTTTAGATATTTCAAATATTTTTATTACTTTTACCGTTATAATAAGTATATTAATATTTTCTATTTATTTTAATTTAAATTCGAATTTTAAAACTTTATATTTAATTCCGAGCTTAATTCAAAATTTTTTGGAAAAATTATTGATAACAACTTTTTCAGTTGTGGAGGAAAACATACAAGCAGATGAAAAAAAGAAGTTTTTACCTTTAGTAACAACAATATTTATTTTTTTTTTATTTTTAAATCTTTTTGGTACAATGCCTTATACATTTACTATTACTAGTCAAATTTTTGTAACTTTTACTATAAGCGCTTTTATTTTTATTGGTATACAGATAATTAATATTAGACATAATAAATTTAAATTTTTTTCATCCTTTTTCCCTTCTGGTGTTTCCGTTTTATTGAGTTTTTTAATAGTTCCGATTGAATTTATATCTTTTTTTTTTAAACCGATTAGTTTAGGTATTCGACTTTTTGCAAACATGATGGCAGGACATACTTTATTAAAAATATGTGCTTCTTTCGTATGGTTTGTAATGGGCTTTGGCGGGTTAGTTAGCTTTTCTCATATCTTAGCTTTATTTGGTTTAATTATTCTTCTATTTTTGGAAGTTGGTGTTGCTGCTATACAAGCTTTCGTTTTTACTGTTTTAATTTGTACATATTTAAATGACGTATTTAATCTTCATTAATAAAAAAGAAGTGATCTTCTTTTATTTTAAATAAACAAACTCTTTTTTCTATGTTATAAGAACAAATTTCTTTGATCTAATAATATAGAGCACATCTGAATAGCTCAGCAGGTAGAGCATTGGATTGAAAATCCTTGTGTCGGTGGTTCAAATCCACCTTTAGGTATTTTTTTAAAGTTTTTCAATTAAAGCGAATGTGTAGCTTAGTGGTAGAGCAATGGACTTTTAATCCAAGGGTCTTGGGTTCGACTCCCAACACATTCAAAATCTTTAAAAAAGGGTAAAGAAGAAGTGGTTGAGTGGTTAAAAACGATAGATTGTAAATCTATTAGAATATATTTCTTACATAGGTTCAAATCCTATTTTCTTCAAGAAGTAAATTTGAAAAAACCTTTAAATAAGCAAGATTAGATAGCATAATAGGTAATGTATGAGATTGCAAATCTTGTTAAAAGGGTTCAAATCCCTTTCTAATTTTTAGTATTTTCAAAAACCTAAAAAGTGAAATAGAGTAAACAGGTCACTTATCGGTTTCATAGTCCGAAGATGCAGGTTCAAATCCTGCTTTTGCTAGATAGTCTAAAATTTTTTTAGTGAGAGCGTAGCTTAATTGGTAAAGTATTGGCCTGTCGCGTCGATTTAGCGGGTTCGAGCCCCGTCGTTCTCGTTTTACTTTTTTTAAGGCTTATAACTCAGTTGGTTAGAGTATACGCCTGATAAGCGTAAAGTCAGTAGTTCGAATCTACTTAAGCCTAATACATTTTAATAAAAAAAATATAGAGAGTGACTAACTTAATTGGTAAAGTGTTTCGCTTACAACGAAAAGAGTAATGGTTCAAATCCGTTGTTACTTAAAAAAGAAAATCTTTAAAAGTGAGATCTACATAAAACCTTATTAAATAAGAACTTATTGGTTATCCACCTTTTTATTTATTAGATACTGTGAAAACGGGAAACATAAAAATTTTTTAAAATGCATTAAAAGGATGCCTTGATACTAAATCAATACGGTCGTGTACTAACGAAAAAAGCGGAAAACAACAAATGAACTTCTTTTACCGTTTAGAAAAAATTCTTAATTAAAATAATAATAAGTGAAGTAAAACATTTCAGTAACTTAATAAAAAATCAATAGAGATACTGTTAGTAGTGGCGAGCGAATACAGTAAAAAAGAAATAAGCACAAAAAATTTAAAATTCCATAGAAGGTAAAAGTCCTGTATAAATAATAGTAGTCTTATAAAAAGTAACGAATTATGATAAATTTGTTTAAAAAAAGGGGATCTACCCTCTCTTTCTTAAAATTTTAGTAGTCTATAGTGAACAAGTACCGTGAGGGAAAGGTGAAAAAGAACTTTTAAGAGTTAAAAGAACCTAAAATTTAATGCAAACAATCTATTGAAGTTTTGAAAAAATGACAGTGTACCTTTTGCATAATGGGCCAGTGAGTTTATTTTAATAGCAAGTTTAATTTTTTAAAAAGTAGACGTAGAAAATTCAATGTAATATTAGTTATTAAAATAAAACCCGAAGCTAAGTGATCTAATCATGAGCAGGCTGAAAGTTTTTTATTAAAACTGAAAGGCCGAACTCGTATCTGTTGAAAAAGATTGAGATGACTTGTGATTAGGAGTGAAAGGCTAATCAAACTTAGTGATAGCCGGTTTTCTGCGAAATATATTTAAGTATAGCTTACAATTTTATTTATGGGGTAGAGTTTATTTAAATAAGGGGGAGTTTTCTTACTAAATTTTTAAAAACTACGAATACATTAAAATATTTTTGTGAAGTCAGACTTTGAGTGCGAAGGTTCAAAGTCAAAAGGGATACAGCCCAGATTCATTATTAAGGACTTTAACATAAAATTAAGTGATAATAGTGTTAATAAACAAAGACAATTTCGAAGTGGGCTTGGAAGCAGCCATCTTTTTGAGAAAGCGTAGCAGCTCATTAATTAAGTTTATTTGCCTTGAAAATTTAAAGAGACTTTAAAAATTTTATGTCCGAATTAAGAAAATTTTACAATTGGTAGCAGAAACATTTTATAAGCCATTGAAAACTTGTTGCAAAATGAGTTGGAGGTATTAAAAAAGAGTATACTGGCATTAGTAGCTATAACAGTGTTTAATCATTGTCGCTTAATATCTAAAGTTTTCAATTCAACTTTTAAAGAAATTGTATAAAACGGCCCTTAAAATAACTGGCAAATGCCTGCGTTGATAGGATTCTTTTTAAGTGACAAAAACAAAAGAATATTATTAAAATTAGTATTTGAAGTTTTTCTGGAAAAAGCTTAAAAAAAAATAAAACCGTACTTTAAACCGACACAGGTAGATAGGTAGAATATACCAAAGCGTCAAGAAAAGTATGCTGAAGGAACTCGGCAAATTAGTCTCGTAACTTAGGGAGAAGAGATATATAATTAGGGAAACCTAAAAAATATAGCATTAAAGAAGAAGAAGCGACTGTTTAATAAAAACACAAACCTCTGCAAATTCTAAAAAAAGATGTATAGGGGTTGACACCTGCCCGGTGCTGTACGGTAAAATAGCGATGTAGTAACATCAAAAATAAACCCCAGTAAACGGCGGCTGTAACTCCGACGGTCCGAAGGTAGCGAAATTCCTTGTCGGGTAAGTTCCGACCTGCATGAGTGGTGTAACGACTTCTTCACTGTCTCCAGCATACACTTGGTGAACTTGAAATACCCGTGAAGATGCGGGTTATTCGCAGTTAGACGGAAAGACCCCGTGCACCTTTACTATCATTTTAAATTGTAACGTTTTCGTTTTTTGTGTAGAATAAATGGGAATACTTTATAAAAATGAAATACCATTCTAAAAGCAAAATTTTACTAATTTAATTTATTAAAGACAGTTTATGAAGGGTAGTTTGACTGGGGCGGTCACCTCCTAAAAAGTAACGGAGGTGCACAAAGGCGAATTCAGATAAAAATCTTTGCGCGTAATGGCTTATGTTTGCTTGACTGTAAGATTAACAATTCGAACAGGGATGAAAGTCGGTCATAGTGATCCGGTAATTCTTTGTGGAAAGATTATCGCTAAACGAATAAAAGGTACGCCGGGGATAACAGGCTAATGATTTCCGAGAGTCCTTATCGACGAGATCGTTTGGCACCTCGATGTCGGCTCATCACATCCTGGAGTTGAAGTGGTTTCCAAGGGTTCGGCTGTTCGCCGATTAAAGTGGTACGTGAGCTGGGTTTAGAACGTCGTGAGACAGTTCGGTCCCTATCTGCTGCGAATATAGAAAATTGAAGAATTTAAATCTTAGTACGAGAGGACCAGATTAAGCAAATCCCTGGTGTGTTGATTATTAAATAATTAATAGTATTGTCAAGTAGCTACATTTGTAAAAGATAATTGCTGAAAGAATATAAGCAAGAAACTTATTCTAAAACAAGTTTTCAAAAACCGTAGAAGATCACTACGTTGATAGGCTTACAATAATTGTTGATAAGTACTAATATTTTTTATACTTTACTTTATTTAAAGATATGCTTTTACATCAATTAACAACAAATACTCTTTTGTTTATAATAGGCTTTTTAGGATTAACTTTTAACTATAATAGCTTATTAACTACTCTTATGGGTATTGAAGTTATGTTATTAAGTGCTAGCTTAAACTTTATAACATATTCTGTATATTTTAATGATATGTATGGTCAAATTTTTTCTATTTTCATTCTTACGATTGCAGCGTCAGAATCTGCGGTAGGGCTGGCAATTCTTATTGTTTATTATAGTTTAAGAGGAAGTATTGAAATGAACTATAATTCAAAAAATAAAGGATAAACAATATATGCAAAGTTTACACTATATATTAACAATATTTTTATTAAATACGGCGGCATTAGTTTTTATATCGAATAATCCTGTGCACTCTGTGTTATTCTTAATATTAAATTTTTCTATAAGTGCAGGAATTTTATTCCTTTTTGAAGCAGATTTTTTAGGTTTTCTTTTTATAATGGTTTATGTTGGTGCGGTTGCCGTGCTTTTTTTATTTGTAGTAATGATGTTAAATACAAAAAAGCTGATTAAAAAAGAATTATCTTTTTTCCATTATTGCGCAATAAAATTTGTAGGCGCTTTCTTATTTCTTTGTATCGATGAACAAATACAACTTTCTTTTTTCAATTTTTCCAATAATAATGTTATATTAAATGAATTTAATACTAGAATTTTAAACTTTGATACGTTTAGCAATACACAACTAATAGGACAAGCGCTATTTAATTATTACGGTATTGCCGTTTTAATTGCAGGTTTTATTCTTTTAATTGCTCTAATTGGTTGTATTATTTTAACTATATCTATTCGAACAAAATTGGACGCCACAGTTAAACAATTGTCCCGTAAAAATAGTTCTCATTTATTTAATTAAAATAACAATGGGGGCATATTTTAAAGGTTAGAATTTGTGCTTTGCAAGCATAGAATATCGGTTCGATTCCGGTTGCTTCCACTCAACGGTAAAAAAAACGATATAGCTTAATAGGTAGAGTCATGGAATCATAATCCATTTTATGTGGGTTCAACCCCCATTTTCGTTAATTATTAAAGTCGTTTAAAACAAAATTGTTATAAAATATGCCTCAGTTAGATTTATACGCTTTTTACGAGCAAGTTTATTTATTGTTAATTAGTTTTTCTATTTTTTATTTTTTTATTTTAAAAATTTTAATTGCATATTTTATTAGAACAATCTCATTAAGAAAAAATATAGAAAATTGTACCTATAATAGAAAGTCTGAATTTTATACATTTTCTAATCTTATGTAATTAAAAAAATTTACTTTATTATCAATACTTTTAAATAAGATTGTCATTTAATTGAGTTTGATCCTGGCTCAGGGTGAACGCTGGCAGTATACTTTACACATGCTAGTCGAATGTTAATAAACATGGCGTACGGGTGAGTAATACAAAAGAATTTGCCTCAAAGTACGAAATAATTGTATCTTTCAAAAAAGGATAATGTTAAGGCAACAAAAATGTCGTATAAAAAGGATGAATTCCGCTTTGAGATAAGCTTTTGCAGGATTAGGTTGTTGGTGAAGTAATGGTTTACCAAGCCAATGATCCTTAGTTGATTTGAGAGAGTGATCAGCCACACTGAGACTGAGATAAGGCTCAGGCTTTTAGCCAGCAGTGAGGAATTTTGGACAATGGGCGAAAGCTTGATCTGGTAATACTGCGTTAATGATGAAGGCAAAAAAGGTTTGGCTTTAATTAGTTAAACCGGCTGTAAAGTTAAAAAAAGGATTTAAAATTATGATTAATCAAATAAAGTCCCGGCTAACTTCGTGCCAGCAGCCGCGGTAATACGAAGGGGGCTAGCGTTATCCGGAATGATTGGGCGTAAAGAGTTCGTAGATTGTTAATATATTATTAAGTAAAATCTAGAAAAAAATTTCTAAAATACTTAATATAATTTTTAACTTAGAGTTTAACAGAGGATATCACAGAATTTTATATATAGGAGTAAAACCCTTTGATTTATAAAAGAATGCCAAAAGCGAAAGCAGTTATCTGGTTTATTACTGACATTGAGGAACGAAAGCGTAGGGATCAAACAGGATTAGATACCCTGGTAGTCTACGCTGTCAAAGATGAGTGTTAACAATAGGGAAAATCTCTGTTGTAAAGCTAACGCGTTAAACACTCCGCCTGGGAAGTACGGTCGCAAGACTGGAACCCAAAGGAATTGACGGGGGTCTATACAAGTGGTGGAGCATGTGGTTTAATGCGATAATACACGCAAACCTTACCAGTTTTTGAATATTACTTAACAGTAATTTTATTTTTACTGATATTCGACAAAACGTATATGTTTTTGTTTAATAAAGTTATACAGGTGCTGCATGGCTGTCGTCAGCTCGTGCCGTGAGGTGTTTGGTTAACTCCTTTAACGAGCGAAACTCTTATTTTACATTGGTAATATTTTTATAGAAATGTAAAAAAACAACTTGTAAAAACTGCTGGTAACAAGCTAGAGGAAGGTGAGAATCACGTCAAGTCTTTATGGCCTTTATAAACTGGGCCACACACGTGCTACAATGATAAAAACAAAAAGTTATACGACAAAGTAATTTGAAGTAAATCTCTAAAAATTATCGTTTTCGAATTGTAGGCTGAAATTCGCCTACATGAAGTTGGAATCACAAGTAATCGTAGATCAGCATGCTACGGTGAATTCGTACCTAGACCTTGCACACACCGCCCGTCACATGCTCGAGACGGATCTTTTATAAAATTTTATACTAGTTTAAAAAACTAAAATGCTTAAATAGTGTTTTTAAAACTTTTTAAAATAATATTTAACAAGTGAAGGGTCTGTTACCAGGATGAAGTCGTAACAAGGTAGTCGTACGGGAACGTGCGGCTGGAATAAAATTATATACTATATGAAAAAATAGTTTTTTGTTTTGCCTAGATTTTAAATATATTAACAAAGTGCTAAACACACTTTTATGAAAATAACTAAATTTCGAATTTATATTAAAAAAATAAGTTAAAATAACAGTTTAAACAAATCTTTTTTTAAAAATATTAAAATCAATATCACAAAACTATGAATAAAATAAAATTGCATATTTATCTGTCTATAACAATGTTAACTCTTTGGACTTTAGGTTGGATTTGCATGAAAATTTACTTTGCTCATGAGGAAGCATCAATGAATGAAGAAAAAGAATATATTAAAAGTCTTATTGAATTTTCTAAAGAATTAAAAAGAGTCAACAAATTATTAGATGATATAAAAAAGAATAAAAACGAAGATAGTGAAGTTCAAGATAGTGAAAATTAACAAAATTTTCTAATACCTTCAAAAAAGATAATCGTTGTATCAGTAAAAAGTAATAAAAAATTTTGTTTTCCCTTAATTTTACCCTGAAAAAATATACACAAATTTTTACTTTAAATAAGTAAATTTAGTTTTTTTGGACTATAGCCAAATTTTGGTAAGGCATTCGTTTTTGGTGCGAAAAAGTGAAGGTTCGAGTCCTTCTAGTCCAAAAAAATTAAATTGAAAAAAGTTAAAAAATTAAAATAAAATTATCATTATTTATTAAAAAAATAAACGGTGGCGCCTATTTGGTGGAATGGTATACACGACAGACTTAAAATCTGTTCTTTTTAAAAAGATATTGGTTCGATTCCAATAACAGGCATAAAAAAGGATGCTTTTTTTTTAAAGGAGACTATAAAGTGTAGAGTATATAGCTTAAATGGTTAAAGCATGCCGCTCATAACGGTATGAGTAAAGGTTCAAGTCCTTTTATACTTAGAAAGATTAAACTTATATACAAATTTTATATAAAAATTTTAATATAAAAGAGTCTTTTTCTTAAATAAATTATTTTAAAAAATATATGTTAATACAAGCCGCACAAAAAATAGGAGCTGGTTTAGCAACAATGGGATTAATAGGAGCAGGTATAGGTATAGGAGTTATATTTGCCGCTTTACTATATGGAATTTCTCGCAATCCTACATTAAAAGAAGACTTATTTAAAACAGCAATCTTGGGTTTTGCTTTAACAGAAGCAATTGCTTTATTTTCATTAATGATTGCTTTTTTAATTTTGTTTTTATAAAAACATAAACATGGTACAGGAAACTAGTTTAATGTTTTACTAAAAGAAAAGCATTTATAATACAAACTTAAATCGAATAAAACAAAATTTAAAAAACACGACAACAAAATAAAAATGTAAGCCGATTTATAGTACAACAATATATTTAATGCGTTTAATTTAATAAACAAATGCTTTATTTTTATTACAAACTTATAGTATACACTTTTAAAAAAATCCTTTGTTTGAGAATTTAAAGATAAAATTTGTAATGGAAATTTAACATAAGAAGTAAAATTAATTGGAAATAAAGTAGAGTATTTTATAACGAATTTGTTTATATTTATTATCTTATTCTTATTTAAAAAAACTCTAGAGTTAACAAGTTTTTGATTTAATAAAATTTGAAAATTAAAACTTAAATTTAAATTTTTTTTTGCAATTACAATCTGTTTTTTTAGTTGTTTGTTTTTTAGCATAGAATTTTTTAAATTTTTTCACTTATTAAAAAAATAAAAGAGCATAAGTTTTCCTTGTTATTTTTAAACAATATTGTTACTTTTGATATTTTAAAAAAAATCCAAATAAATTGGATTTTTGAAATGCTGTCTTTAAATAAATTAATTTGATTTGTCGAACTATAAGATATTTGATTTCGTGGTAAAAACCCTTTAACGCCGTCAATAGAATATGCGTTATACCCACCTTTAGAAGAAGATAATAAAAGTAAAGCCTTCGTTTTTTTATTATTAACAAATAATGTTTTTATTTTACTTAAAAAATTTAAAGTTTTGGAATTAGTTAAAATTTCAAAAGAATTGTTAAAACCAAAAGCGTTTGTTATGCGATATCTTTCTATGTGAATAGAATAGCCTAACAAATTAGGCTTTTTCATATAACTTTTGGGTAAAAGAATTGCTTTTTTTAAAGAATTAAAATCATCAACAGAAAAATCTATCGACGTTTTTCCTAAAAAACTTACAATTAAATATTTATAAAAGTGTATTTTAATAAGCGCTCTTTTTTCAAATGAAGAACTATTTTCTAAACGAATAAAAAATTTGGATATCTTTTTTTGCATATACTTTTTAATTATTTTTTTTAACAACTACTTTTAAAGGTATTTTTATTTTAACGCGATTTAAGTGTTTTAACAGTATTAGCTCAAATTTTTGTTTGTATACAACTTTACACAAAACGGACCCGGCAGCTATTTTTGCAGCCCAATGAGAAACGTTGCCTTTACCTTTACCCATACGAATTTCTAAAGGTTTTTTACTAATAGCTTTTT
>Ga0209550_10001965_pt1 | contig 19847 bp, 18 predicted proteins | sample LauGreSuBDMM15SN_2_FD_187567 | JGI IMG/M metagenome (GOLD analysis project Ga0209550, IMG submission 187567) | Freshwater lake microbial communities from Lake Michigan, USA - Su13.BD.MM15.SN (SPAdes) (version 5) | ecosystem: Environmental > Aquatic > Freshwater > Lake | place: Lake Michigan... | reverse complement strand
CTCCACACCAGTGATGATGCGCTCGTGGTTGCTGACCTCCTAATTTTTGAAAAACCAGAGGAAAAGAAGAAGATCATCGCGGATCTCGCCACTTCCCGCTACTCAGCCCCGACCCCAGATGCCATTGCGTTTGCACGATGGCTTAATCGTCGCTTTGACTACAAAGAAGCCATCGACTTCATTGGGAAAGACCGGGCGCTTTCTGATGCGGACTGGCTTCTTGTTTATCTCGATGCCCATGCCGGACTCGACCGCTGGGGGGATGTATTCACCCTTCTCGATGCCGATACCGTCGTGGAACTTTCCGAAAGTATTCGTCTCCTCTTTCTGGCGCGGGCCGCAAAAAAAGCCGGAAAAGAAATCGAAGCCGATGACCTGTGGCGAGAAATGCATCGGATCTTGGCTTTTGAAAAACCCGAAATTGCATCTTTTGTCGCCGCCTACACATTTCGAATCGGCGAACAAGAACAGTCAATTAAAGCTTACCGCATTCTAGCCCACCGCAGAGATACGGCCTTGGAGGGATATCTTGGCATCACTCGTAATTGGCCTAAAAACGATCCAGCTGAAAACCTCCTCGCTGTTTATGATGAGTTTCTTCAATCGTTCCCCAACCTCACCGGGCAACAAATCGAGCAAGCTTATCTAGAACTGCTTGTAGGCCGAGATACAACCGAAGCCGCAGCGAAGGCATTGAGTCTACTCAAGCATTCGCCCGATTCACTCCCCGCCATAAGTTCCGCAGCACTTGGGCTTCTTAAAATGGGGGAAATCGAAAAGGCGAACGCCACTTGTAAAGCAAAAGAAATCGATTGGCAAAATGCCAAGGATTCATTGAAGTGCGTGCGAGTGGCTGTCCTCCAAGCGGCAGGAAAGACCCAAGAAGCCGAGGAGATCGCTTCCCGCATCAACAAGTCCCAAATCCGTCCCGAAGAACTTAAGCTGCTAGAAACGCATCCCTAGCAATCGATCGCAAGCAGACTTGATGTGGCTTCATGCCCATCGCTCGAAATTTTTTTTCAAATGCGGTTTCCACAGTTTCCCGGCCATCATTCCATGGCAACTCACTCCATCCGACTCGAGTGAGATCTCTCATTTCGCAAAAGTAGGACTCGCAATCCGTCATTAATCTCAATGTCCCACTCGGTCGCAACACGCGACGAATCTCTTCGAGAAAAGAGGCCTGAAAAACGCGCCGTCCAGCATGACGGCGCTTCGGCCAAGGATCGGGGAAATACAAGTGGAACGTGGTCACGCTAGCCGACGGAACCAGTTTTTGAAGAGGCTCGGACCCCAGCCCTTGAACTGCAAAAGCATTCGCGAGACCCATGCGCCCAATCTTTCGAAGACATTTATTCACACGATCCGCCTGTTTCTCCAAACCGAGAAAATGAGTGCCAGGATTCATCGCCGCCATACCGATAAAAAAAGCTCCACGGTGACATCCGAAGTCGATTTCCAACGGAGGCGCACCTGGCTCTATCCAACCAGTCGGAATCATCGTTTCCGTTGTCTCAGTGATAGGATTCATTCATTTTCAAAACAGACCATTTCCGCGAACACGTGACCAACTAAAATATTCAGCGATTGGGTCCCTCACTTTGTCGGAATCACGGACTCGAGCCCCTCGCTCAGAAACCATCCTCTCGCTCCACCCGGCAACTGACCATAAATCCACCGACCGCGTTCAGAAATGGCTGTCACCACACTTCCCTGCGGAAGCTTCGTGACCTTCTCGGAGTTTTCGACAGGCGTATTGAAAACCTCACAACCCTGTGGAGACATGACAAACCTTTGCTGAATCAAATTCACCCGCGGATCACATACCCAAGCAAGAGCGATCAACACCGCCCCGATTGAAATCAAACCCACATCCCAAAAACGTCGCGTTCGCGAATGGAAGCCAGTCACTAAAATAAAAAGACCCAACCAAAATAGAACGACCCCAGTAAGGAGAATTGGGTTGAGTGGCACTTTACTGGCAACGCCCGTCTTCCAATCCGTAAGATCAGACGAAACTCCAAGTGCCAGGTTCGTTTCCACCAAGTCCTTTCGAGCTAAATCAAAAAGGGGATCCAAAACCAAGGCACGTTGGAAGTTCAGTGCGGCTAAAGCAGGATTTGAAGACTTCTTGGCCGCCCCGCCTAACTCATAATACACAGACGCTGATGGACGCGCGGTTTGGAGATGCCTCTCAAATAAGCGAATGGCCTCCGCATGGTCGCCATTGCTCGCCCTCAATCTCGCACCAGAAAGATCATCACTCCAAGCTGGGCTTGCCGCGACGAGTAACAACACGGTCGCAATGGCACTTCGAAGGAAGATTGTGTTTCTATTTTGCATATTGAGTAACAACACGGGCGAGGACCTGAGTGATACGCTCCCGCTCATCGGAGGTGGCCTTCACTCCAGCCTTGGATGAATATTTGGATTCCGCAGCACGCTCCTGCAAGACGCGAAGGACTTCTTTTTCTGCATCTGTCAATCCAGAGATTTGGCCTGCCATTTCGAGATCTCCCCCAACGATGGAAGCAAGACAACCCGACGCCAATTCATAGAAAGCGGCATCCTCGCAAGTCGCCAATTCGGCAATCGCTATCCGGACACGACTTGCCTCCGCCCTAGCACGCATATACTTCGAGCGAGTGAATTTTTTTACCAAAGTATAAATCAGCGCCACACCCCAAATGAAGGCGACATACAAATTAATCCAGAGAAACACGGGCCTCTTAAAAAGTGGTATCCAACTCGATTCGCCACCTACATGGGATAACGGCATTATTGGCGACATAACAGGCTTGGGGGTCTCTGAGGGAACGGGAATGGCTACCGGACTTGGCGTGGGCATAACCTCTCCAGCCTTCGCCTCGACAACAAATGGGGGGTGAGTAAGCGATTCATATTTCCCCGTAGCGGGATCAAGATAGGTGAACTTCAGCCCAGGAGTCTGATAACGTTCTTGCTTGGCAATGAGAACAAACTCAAAGGTCTTCGTTCCAGAAAAATGAATAGCGTCCGTAGGATCGAACTTTTCCGTGGGGGGGTATGACCTCCAACCTTCGTCCGCAGTCAACTCAGGTGCCCCCATGGCATCAAAATTCCCCTGCCCTGAAACCAGAACCTTGATGGTGACAGGCTCTCCAGGCTCTGCTTTTTTCGGATTGGCACTCGCTTCCATATTAAATTTACCGATCGCTCCAGAGAAATTCTCCGGTTTCCCCTCCTTCGGCAGAGAAACCACCTCTATCGTGACAGGTTTTGTCTCAATGCTCACATCCCGACTATTCGTAAACATACCGGGCGGGAGCGCTCCGCCAAACTGCTGGAAAATATCAGCGAAGCCGGGAGGGGGGCTTCCAGGAACCTGCAATCGGGCCTCCAGACTCGATGCCGGAATCTCGAGCGCGCCGAACTTCACAGGCGTGATCCCAGTTTGAAAACCAAAAACAACATAGTTTTCTCCATTAACAATCTGCTCACGCTTGGGAACATGGGTGAGCTTTTGAGCGGTGAATCCCTCGCCTCCGAAATTCGGGCGATCTCCGACTTCACCGCTGATCCGAGAATTAAAGTAATACCTCAACTCAGCTGGAACCACCTCGCCCACATAGGCCTTCTTTTTCGAGAGAAGAAGATCCCCAAAATACGGTGTCACTTGCCCAGCGGGAGGCTGGACGTCTGCGCGAGTCGAGGGGGCATTGGGAAGCCGCGGCGGAGCGCCTGCCATCACGGACAGTCGGGCAGGAGCTGTTTTCAGCGTTTTTTTGTCCACCTTCACCTCGATCGGCGGAATCGTAAACTCACCCGCATTCAAGGGCACCACCGAATACGTGTAGGTCAGAGAAGATGTCACCTTAAAATTATTCATTTCAAACCTCGTGGCCCGACCAAAAAGCTCAATCCGCAGACCCGCCACATCGATAGTTTGAGGCACCTCCGCATTTCTGCTATCACGAACCGTCACGACCAACTCGACAGGCTGCCCAACACTGGTGCTGGGACTGCTCAATCCCGCTGTAGCGTCTTGTGCTTGCAGAATGGCTGAAGCCGCCAAAAGAAAACCCATCCACAAAATAACAACTCGCATTTTCATTAATTTTTTTACCAGTCGCGAAGCACCTCTTGCGAGGTTTGCTGCTCCATGAGATTGACTTTCCCCTCCTCGTTCCGAAGTGAATTAAGCAGAGCCCTCGCCTGACTTGGCGACATCTGACCCGCCTTCTCCTCCTCCGCTCCGGCCTCACCCTGATCCTGGTTTTTATTTTCAGGCGAGGGCTTGGACTCCTCCGGCCTCGCATTCTTTAAATCCCCTTCCTTCTTTTCACCCGGCGTAGGTGAAGGAGCAGGGGATTTCTGGTCATTCTTTTTGTCAGATTGACTCTCATCCTTTTTGGAGTCCTGTGGCTTTTTGTCCTCAGAATCCTTGAGGTCTTTCTCGTCCTCTTTTTTGTCCTCAGGCTTTTTCTCTGAGTCATTCTTGTCCTGATCACCCGATTTTTCCTTTTGGTCTTGATCTTTCTTATCTTGGTCTTTGCTCTGATCGTCCTTCTGATCCTTCTGATCCTTCTGATCCTTCTGATCCTTCTGATCCTTCTGATCCTTTTTGTCTTGTTGCTCCTGTTTTTCGAGGTCTTTCAGAAGCTTGTCGACGATATCGCGATTTTCTTTGGCAAATTTATTTACGGGATTGAGCTTCAGCGCTTCGGAGTAATGCTCAATGGCACTTTTCCAGGCCGTCTTCTTAGCCTCTTTTTCCTTTGCCGCCTCACCGGTCCGAACAAGGGAGTTGGCGAGGTTATAGGAGGCTTCCTCTCGGCGCTTTTTGTCTTCAGAGAGGAGCGCTTTAGTGAAATACGAGATGGCTTGGTCAAACTTACCAGACTTGTAAGCGGCCGCGCCGGCATTGAATTGCAAGGGACGCGAATCAGGTTCGGATTGAAGTCCTTTTTCGAATGCATCCCCAGCCTGCTCGAATTGCCCCGCCATGTAATCTTGAAGGCCGTTGGTTCCAGCGTGGCTCATGGGAGTGGTAGTAAAAAACAAGGTGAGCACAGCCAAAGCCAGCGGCACCTTCCGGCGTCGATCACCTGGAAGAACGGATAGCATCAGACAAAAAACCGCAACCCCAAGCGGCCACTGGTAACGCTCTATAGGTTGACGCGATGTGAAAACCCCGTTCTCGGTTAGCTCCATTGGCTCAATGCCTTTTTGAAATATCTCCTTGGCGGCATCGGGTCCGATGGACACAAAAAATCCTCCTGTCGGTTGAGCGATTTCGTTCAAGCGAACGGCATCCAACTTGGAATTCACAGGCTTTCCAGAAGCATCGCGCACGAAATCCTGTCGCCCATCTTGTGTTCGCATAGGTATAAGTGATCCAGCTGTCGAGCCTATTCCGATGGTGAAAATGCGAATCCCTTCCGAGGCGGCCTGCTTAGCTGCAGCGATTCCATCGGCATCCAACTCCTCGCCATCTGTTAAAATCACCAGCGCCCTAGTCTGTCCTTCAGCCTTGCCAAAGGCCTCCCTTGCTGTGGCTATAGCGGCAGCGATATTCGTCCCACCCTTCGGAATCACATTCGTGTCCATCTCATCCAGTGAATTGGTCACGGCCGAGTAATCCAAGGTGAGTGGCGCCTGCAAAAAAGCGGAACCGGCAAAAGCAATAAGCCCCACGCGATCCCCCTTAAGAAATCGCATGAGATCTTGGCTAAAAAGCTTAGCCCGTGTGAGACGATCGGGGGCGATATCCGTCGCCAGCATGCTTTTCGAGGTATCCAACGCGATCACCACATCGCGGCCCATTTGCTTGGTTTCCTTTTCAATAAAACCATAACGAGGTTGAGCCAGAGCGAGAATCACGCCAACCATCGCCAGCAAGAGCAGGAGCGCCCGAAAAACTCGCCGCGACACACACACTGATCCTGCGAGCTGACTCCGCAAGCGAGGTGCCACGACCTTGGCAATCAACACGCGACTGCGATGGAGTGACCACACGTAAACACTCGCTAATGCTGGCAGCAGCGCGAGGCACCATATCCATTGGGGATTACCGAATGTCAGGGCAGTCGTCTCCATAGCGTTTGAGAAAGCAGCATTTCAAGAATCAGGCAGGCAAGTCCAGGGATGAGGAACCAGTGAAAGAGGTCACGATACTGGGCGGTCTTTTCGACTTCGATCTTGGACTTCTCAAGCTTGTCGATCTCGCCAAAAATGGTTTTGAGCGATTCGGTATCTGTCGCGCGGAAAAATTTTCCGTTGGTGATGACGGCGATTTCTTGGAGTGTCTTTTCGTCAAACTTCATAAGCACATTACGATAAACTGTACGCCCAAATGCATTCGTCATCGGAAAAGGCACCTCCCCCTCCGTTCCAGCACCGATTGTATAAATGCGGATCCCCAGAGTTTTAGCAGCTTCGGCAGCTGTGCGCGGCATGACTTTTCCGGCATTGTTGTCACCATCGGTGAGAAGAACGATGAGCTTCGTTTTGGCTTCCTTGTCCTTAAGCCGATTGGAGGCAGAAGCGATAGCGGAACCCACCGCAGTCCCATCCTCAACAAGGCCGATCCGAAGCCGATCTAGATTCTGTATTAACCAATCGTGATCGAGTGTGAGGGGGCTGACCAAATAGGGCCGACCCGCAAATGCAACTATGCCGATGCGGTCGTTCGGACGCTCACGAATGAATTGCTCGGTCACCCGCTTGACGGCCTCGATACGGTTCGCCCGACTATTTCCTATCGTAAAATCCTCAGCGAGCATCGAGCCAGACACGTCTAGGGCGAGCATGATGTCGACGCCAGTTGCCTGTACACGCGTCACAATGCGACCGAGTTGCGGCCGAGCGAGGGCGATAACGAATAATCCAAGGCTCAAATAGATCAAGCCCGCCAGAATGCCGCCGGCCTTGGATCGGCGGCGTTGACCGATCTTAGCGAGCATGGCCGTAGTGGAAAATAAAACTCCCGCCGTTCCTCCAAACTTCCCCTTCAAGTAGGAAAGTAAAGGAACAACCAAAAGCAGGCAAAGCAGCCAAGGATTGGCAAAAGAAAAGTCTCTCATGCCTCCACCTTTCCATCTTTAAAATTGCTGGACGGCACCTCACCACGGACAAATCGTACCGCCGTTTCCAGAAGGTCGAGCATTTCGGCCTCACCAGCCTCAGCACGAGCAAACTTCAACAAATCGGTCCTCTCAAGTAGCACGCCCAAACCCGCTTTTTCGTTGTCTGTGAAAAGAGCGTGCTCCGCGATCGACTGAAGAAACTCAATGGAAGTCTGACGCGTCGCAAAGAGTCCATGCTCGGACTGAATGTAACCCCGAACATCGTTTGAGACCTCAACACCAAAAGTGTAGGGATCAGATCCAGCCATCTGGTCGCGTAGCGCGCTCAATGCAGCAATAGCCCGCTCGCGGTTGGTAAGAATTCGACTTTTGCGTTTAAGCAACCGCTTCGCCAAATAAATGAATCCCGCCAAAATCACCAAAAGCGCAAACGCGGCACAAATCGTCACCCATACGGGATAGGGCCAGAACCAGACTGGGCCTACGATATCGTGGATCGGAACTGGAGTTGGTGCGGGTGGGTTCATGCAGCCATGCGACGCTCTCGCTGAACAAAGAATGCTCGGATCGCAATGAGGTAGTCTTCCGTTGTGGAGAGAGGAACGATATCGATACGCCGACTACGGAAGAGGGACTCGAGACTACGACGATGATCGGTGCTTGCGCTCAGCACCCCCCTCCTCACCGACCTGCTACTCGTATTAATGTCGATCTGCTCTCCTGTTTCAGCATCCTCCATTGTGATAATGCCGACGTCAGGGATTTCGCTCTCGCCGGGATCGGTCACTGGCATTGCCACGAGATCATGCCGCCGACTACTCACATTGAGAGCCTTTGTGAAATCGGGCGCTAGAAAGTCCGAGATCATGAAAACCACCGCCCGACGACTAATGACACGGTTCATATACTCCAAGGCGATGGTCAGGTTCGTCCCTTTTCCCTTGGGCTCAAAATACAACATCTCTCGAATGAGCCTCAGCGTATGAAGACGACCTTTTTTCGGAGGAATAAAAAGTTCCACCTCGTCGGAGAATAGTAACAATCCGACCTTGTCGTTGTTATTGATCGCGCTGAAGGCCAGCAATGAAGCGACCTCGGCGGCGAGTTCCCTCTTACTCAATTCCACGCTTCCAAAAATACCCGATGCACTCACATCCACCAAGAGCATCACCGTCATCTCCCGCTCTTCGGTGAACTTTTTAATATAGGGCGCATTCATGCGGGCAGTGACATTCCAGTCGATCGCTCGTATTTCATCGCCCGGAGCATACTCGCGCACATCCTCAAAATTCATCCCGCGTCCTTTAAATACGCTGTGATACTGACCGGCGAAGGTGGAGTTCACTAGCCTGCGCGTACGCAACTCAATGCGGCGGATTTTTTTGAGAATCTCCTTGGGATCGCGAGTCATGAATAGGCTAAATGAGAGTGGCGGACCGGTGATTAGGGTACCGGAACTCCAGCGAAAATCTTCTCGATCACCATTTCTGTCGTCACAGCTTCGGCCTCCGCCTCGTAACTCACGCCAATGCGGTGCCTCAACACATCCATGCCAACACTCTTCACGTCCTGAGGTGTCACATACCCTCGCCCAGCTATGAAGGCGTTTGCCTTGGCCGCCAGAGTGAGGAAAATTGTCGCCCTCGGGGATGCCCCATATCGGATCATTCCATCCAGCTTCAAATTGCAGGAGGCGGGATCGCGGGTGGCCCAAACGATGTTCACAATGTAGTCCTTCACCCGATCGTCCACATAGATATCGTTCACCACGCCACGAGCACGAATGATATCCTCGGGTCCAACGACAGCATCCACATTGAGCTTCGGCGATGAGGTGGCCATGGCGTCAAGAATAGCTCGCTCCTCCACGCGAGTCGGATATCCGACATGCACCTTGAGCATAAAACGATCAAGTTGGGCTTCGGGGAGTTGATACGTGCCTTCTTGCTCAATGGGATTCTGCGTGGCAAGCACAAGAAAGGGATCAGGAAGAGGAAATGTCTCTTCGCCGATCGTGACTTGACGCTCCTGCATCGCCTCAAGCAAGGCGCTCTGCACTTTTGCCGGAGCACGGTTGATCTCATCGGCCAAAATAAGGTTCGAAAAAATCGGCCCCAACTTCGTGGTGAAGATACTCTCGCGAGGATTGTAGATCATGGTCCCAATGATATCCGCCGGCAAAAGATCCGGAGTAAATTGGAGACGCTGAAACCCCGTGCGAATCGCGCTTGCCAGAGTCCGTACCGTGAGTGTCTTGGCTAAGCCAGGGACGCCCTCAAGGAGCACGTGACCATTTGAAAGCAATCCGATCAAGAGACGATGAACGAGAACCTTCTGTCCCACCACCACTCGACCAACCTCGTTCACTAGGGGCTCAACCCATTGTCTGGTTTCTTGAACATGGAGAGTGAGTTCGGATGTGTTGATGCTCATAGGTAATAAGTGAATTTTTGGGATGGATTATTAAAATATCAAGAAAAGCGAATTCTTTAAGACAGAATGAGGCATTTTTCGTTCAAGAAAACCTTAAACAATTAAGAATAGTCGCGCGCAGAAGCAATCAATACACCCTCGTGAGAATCTCATCTTATCGCGGACGGCTAATCTTTAACCAAATAGGGTCCGACATCAAATGTGTCGCCTACATTGGTGAAATCGTATCGCTTTTGATCATTCAGCCAAACAGTGAATGTTTTTTTGGAGCCATCTTTTAAGAGAACTTCCACGCTGATGATGTATTCCCCATCGACTTTGTCCGTACGCACGGCCCCGTCGCGATTAAGAGTGATCTGCCTCTCCGCCTGAGCGAGAGGCTTATATTCCTTTGAAACCACAGTCCCCGTCATTTTGGCATTAACAATAGGTTTACCCGTTTGCCAAATCGCAAAAATAATAAATACAAATGCCACCACCCCGATCAAGATCGATTTCACCCATATTGATATAGGGGTTTGCGCTTTGAAAACTCGATTGGGTTTATCGACCATGGGTGATTCATAACACATCTTGCGACTCTTGATGAAAGAATTTCTAGGGAGGGCTAAAATGCAGCGCTAAAATCAAAAAAACTTGATTGGATCCACTCGAACTCCACGGATCCCGGCCATCCAAAAGACCAACTCATACCAAAAGCCCCTTGCTTTTGGATTTTTGGAGAGGGACACTGGGTGCCCGCCTTTTGCGCCTTGGCGTGCTCCTTAGTTCCAATGGGTAGGGCCCTTGCGAGCAAGCAGGCCAGTTTCCGCACGGGCGGGACAGCCATGCCCCTTCTTTTGAGCAGCAAAGTCTGATTTCAAAGGGACAATGGTATCACAAACCAATGCACTCACGGGCAGCCAACAATACCTTTCGAATTAAAAAACCCATTTCACTTTGGAAATGCTTTTACCCAGCAAATACAAATGCTAGGAATAAATGCATGATTGCATTGCTGGCATTGGAAGATGGTCGAGTTTTTCGTGGCGAATCCTTCGGGGCCAAGGGCACTTCGACCGGTGAAATTTGCTTTAACACATCCATGAGCGGTTATCAGGAAATCCTAACAGATCCTTCTTACCGCGGACAAATCGTCACGATGACCTACCCTGAGATTGGCAACTATGGCGTGAACGATTTGGATGTGGAGAGCGATATTCCACAGGTGCGCGGATTCGTGATCGAGGAATTGAGTCCCGTCATCAGCAGCTGGCGAGCAGACTGCGGGTTGCATGAATATTTAGAAAAACATGGTATTCCTGGGATTCAAGGCGTGGATACCCGCGCGCTCACTCGACACTTGAGAACCCGCGGAGCCATGAAGGCCTGCATCACCACCGAAATCACAGACGAGGCCTTGGCGATCGAAAAAGCCAAATCCGCCGGCTACGACGGAATCGATTTTGTCCAAGAAGTAAGCACCCAATCCAACTACGAGTGGGACAAACAAAACTCCCTCAGCAAAGATTGGGTGCTGCGATTAGGGTCGGAGTCCACTCAAGAATCGGACGCTAAAGGAAACGTCTTTGAGCCACTCCCTCCAGTCACGCACACTCTCGCTGCGTTGGATTTTGGGATGAAAAAAAATATCCTTCGCTACCTTCGACGGAAGGGTTTTCAGGTGACGGTCCTGCCCGCCACATCGACTCCAGCGGAAGTCCTTGCCTTGCGCACAGACGGCATTTTTCTCTCCAATGGACCAGGGGATCCCGAAGCCCTCGACTACGCTTGCGAGACCGTTCGCGCCTTGATTGGGAAAAAACCGATTTTTGGGATTTGCCTTGGCCATCAGATTCTTGCCCGCGCTCTTGGAGGCAAGACATTCAAGCTGAAGTTCGGTCACCGCGGAGCCAATCAGCCTGTCAAAGACCTTCGCTCTGGAAAAATCGCGATCACTTCCCAGAATCATGGCTACGCCGTCGATCCGTCGACGCTTCCTTCCGACGTGGAAGTCACTCATACCAATCTCAATGACGGCACCGTCGCGGGACTTCGACACAAGACGCACAGGGCCTTTAGCGTTCAATACCATCCAGAGGCCAGCCCCGGTCCGCACGATGCGGATTACTTCTTCGCAGAGTTTGCTAAAGAGGTCGCAGCGGCCAAAGCCGTAAACTAGAAATCATCCACATGGCCAAGCTTAAAATCTTCCTTCCATCCGGCAAAGAAATCATCCACGACCTTTCAGAGCAGACCACCACTATAGGTCGGCTCGCGGAAAATGCGCTGCAGATCGAGGATGATTCCGTTAGCAGCTCCCATGCAGAAATATTTGCCGAAGAGGACCTCTTTTTCGTGCGTGACCTAGGTTCAACCAACGGAACCTTCATAAACGGAGAAAAGATCGAAAAAGCGATCCTTCAAGAAGGAGACGAATTGTGCTTTGGGTCTGTGGTCACCCTCTTCGGTTCACCCATAGCGCAAGAAGAAATCCTCCCCGACGAAACCCCCGACCTTCCAACCAATCCAACTTTTGAAAGTTGCCGACCGGATAACTTTGTGAGCTCCTCTCCGATCAAGCGGGATACAAATGAAAATGGCTCAGGGAAGACCTCCCTCCTCATCGCCGCTCTTGTTGGTACCGTCGCTTTTGCCGGTGCCATTTACAAAATTCTAGAAATTTCTAAAATTCTAGAAACCCAATAACCAGCCTCCGCTCAAGGCTGAAACCCACCGTTTTCTCAAAGCATGGAAGAAATGACTCACAATGAACTGTTGGCTATTCGCCGGCAAAAACTCAATGCCATCCGCGAGGCCAACATCGATCCGTATGGCGCTCGCTTTGAGACCACTGGCACACCGGGTCTCATCCGAGCCGAGTTTGTCGAGGGATTGAAAGTTCGTACGGCCGGGCGCATCACCGCCCATCGCAATATGGGCAAAAGTCACTTCATCGACCTTTCGGATATCTCCGGACGCATCCAAGTTTATATTAACTCGAAAGAAATCGGTCCCGATGCTGCGGCCATTTTTGACCACCTCGATATTGGCGACTTCATCGGTGTGGACGGTGAGACCTTCACTACAAAAACCGGTGAACCCTCCATCAAGGCGACCACTTTCACCGTCCTATCGAAATCCCTTCGTCCCCTTCCTGACAAGTGGCACGGGGTTCAGGATACGGAAATCAAATACCGCCAACGCTACCTCGACCTCATCGCCAACCCTGAGTCGTTGGAAATTTTTAAAAAGCGCATCGCCATCGTTCGAGAGATTCGCCGCTTCTTGGAAGATCGGGCGTTCATCGAGGTCGAGACGCCCATGATGCAGTCGATTCCCGGTGGTGCTGCCGCTCAACCATTCGAAACGCACCACAACGCTCTCGGAGTCGATCTCTTTTTGCGCATCGCTCCGGAACTTTACCTCAAGCGTTTGCTTGTCGGTGGATTCAATAAGGTTTTTGAGCTCAACCGGAATTTCCGCAACGAAGGCATCTCCCGGCGACACAACCCCGAATTTACCATGCTGGAAGCCTATTGGGCCTATGCTGACTTCGAGCAAATGGCCAGTCTGGTCGAGGAAATGGTCTGCCATGTCGCGGAAAAAATCTGCGGTTCCTTGCTCATCGAGCACCGAAATGCAGATGGTAATGTGGTCAAAACAATCGACCTCTCTCGCCCTTGGCGCCGCACTTCCTACTCGGATCTCATTCGCGGAGTCGCTCCAAACTGGTATGAGTTCACCACCGACCAACGTCGCGAATGGTGCGCGGAGCACAAAATTGATGTCACCCACTGCCACGAGGATTTTGAACTCACCCAACACGTCTTCGAGAAGTTGGTGGAAGAAAAAACCATGAATCCCCTTTTTGTGACTCATTGCCCGAAAGAACTCGTCCCACTTGCTAAACTCAACTCGTCCAACCCCAGCGTTGTTGATGTTTACGAACTCGTCATCAACGGCCAAGAAATTTCCCCTGGTTACTCGGAACTCAACGATCCCGACCTCCAGCGTGAACGACTCGAACATCAAAGCGGTGGGGAAACTCAAAAGCTCGATGAGGAATTTCTCACTGCCCTTGAATACGGCATGCCGCCCGCAGGTGGCATTGGCATAGGAATCGACAGACTTGTCATGATGCTCACTGGTGCCGAAAGCATCCGTGACGTGATCCTCTTTCCACAAATGCGTCCCAAAGCAACCCAGCATTGATTCAGAAATGCCCATCTCCAAAGTCGAACTGAGGATCCCCCCTTGTAATGACAACCGCACTCCAACCAACTGAGCGGCCGTGCGACTTTATCACCTGCTATTTCTCCTGACTCTCCTTTTCTGCGAAGCTACGGCTTCAGCTTGGGACGTTGTTTTACATGAAAACCGCCGCTATGTGCCGGTTGAAAACATCTCGAAATTCTACAACCTGAGCCCACCCTTAAAAAAGGAGGATAGCTTCGCGATAACGAGCGCCACAAAAATCATCAAAGGAAAAAGTGGCGCCAGAGAAGTCTTCATCAACAACGTCAAATACGTCCTTTGCTTTCCCATCGTCAAAAAAGGCAGTTCGATACTGATCTCCGCGATGGATGTCACCAAAATCATCGAACCCGTAATGCGACCCGGACTCATTAAAAATGTGGCTCCCGTTACCACAGTCATTCTCGATGCCGGCCACGGCGGACATGACAGTGGCGCAACAAGTGCTCGGGGAATCGAGAAGGAAGCCGCGCTCGACGTGGTGCTCCGTGCAAGACGCTTACTTTTGGAGAGAGGCTACAAGGTCTATCTCACTCGATCCAACGACACTTTCATTCCTCTCGAGAAGCGACCAGCCCTTGCCAACCGCCACCAGAATGCCGTTTTTGTGAGCGTTCACTTTAATAAAAGTAAGACGGTCGGTGGAACGGGGATCGAAACCTTTGCATTGGCTCCAAGAGGTGTGCCTTCGATGGACGAGGAAAACCTCAGCTACAGCGATCTCAAGACATACCCTGGGCATGGCCGCGATCCCGAGAATGTCGCCCTCGCCACGGCTATGCATTCGTCGATGCTTCGCCACATGAGACTCACCGACCGCGGCATCAAGAGGGCTCGATTTGTGGTCATTAAAAATCTGATCATCCCCGGAGTCCTCCTCGAGGGCGGCTTTATCAATCATCCCATCGACGGCCGCCTTATTGCCAGTTCCTCCTATCGCAATGCGTTTGCTCAGGCCATTCTTGAGGGCGTTTCCCGATATGGAAGTGCGGTGAGCGGCAAGCCAACGACCCAAGCTCCTTCAGCCACAGCCTCCGCAACCGACCCTTCCACCATCCCCAATCTTTCAAGATCGCTTTACCCTTATAATCTGAATAGTCATCTTAATGAGGCTGTCCAACGCACCTCACAGCAATTGTCCGAACCCTCGGCCACTGCCAATCCACCCAAAACCAATGCCAACTGATCGCTCTTTAGATCCCATCGGAGTTTTTGACTCAGGTATCGGCGGACTCACCGTGGTCGCTGCCCTCCAAAATCTCCTACCCGCTGAAAATATTTTTTACATCGGAGACACCGCACGCGTTCCCTACGGAGGCAAAAGCCGAAAAACAGTTGAACGCTACAGCATCGAGATCGGTGGTCTTCTCTTGGCGGAGCGCGCCAAAGTCATCGTCGTTGCCTGCAACACGGCATCCGCCCTCGCCGTGCCCCGAATGAAAGACATCTTTAAAGTTTCTGTCCAAGGCGTAGTTGCCCCAGGGGCAGCAGCGGCTGTTCAAAATACCAAAAATAAAAAAGTCGGCGTCATTGGCACACGTGCGACCATGTCCAGTGGAGCCTACGAGCACGCGATTAATGGACTCAACCCCGAAATCCAAGTGTTCAGCGTAGCCTGCCCGCTTTTAGTTCCCTTTATTGAAGAAGCGATGTTCGATGACAAAATCACCGACCTCATGCTCGCCCGATATCTCACCCCTCTCCTCTCCAACGGCATCGACACCCTTGTTCTCGGATGCACGCATTACCCACTGCTCCGCGATGCGATCGCTCGGATCGCGGGACCAGATGTGACTTTAGTCGATTCCGCTCAAAATTGCGCGTTAGCCGTCAAATCCCTTTTGGACAGCGCAGGGCTTTCCGCACCACCCGAAAGGCTTGGCCGATTGGACGTGGCACTCACGGATGCGACAGAAGGGTTTCTTCGCACCGCCGCTCGGGCACTGGAACTCGAGATCGGCGAGGTTTCGCTCCGCTCGGTCCAAAGCACCCAAGAAAGTTAGAAACATTCCCGCAGACTGTTCCCGCAGACTTGCAGTCCGCCGCAAAACCGGAGACACGTTACTAATGCCACATCTTCTTATCGTCCTTTTTCTTTGCACCTTGCCAGCTCTCGCAGAAGAAAAATCCGGCGCCGAAAAAAAGCGCTACTCCTTTTCCAAAGAGGGAGAATCGACACCCCCTTCCTCACCACAGTCGACCGCGCCGATGGATCCGTCCGCCGCACTAAGTCGCTTCTTTGAAGCTCTAAAAGCCGATCAACTGGAAACCGCCTATTCCGACTTGGTGAAAAATACCATTATCGCCGCTCGGCCCGAGAACGTCGAGCAACTCAAGGAAAAAACCCGCGCCGCAATTGATAACTTTGGTCCCGTGAAGGGCTACGAAATCGTGGAAACCTTGGAAATCGGTAAGTCCCTGTACCGCCACACCTGCATCTCATTGAATGAGGACCTACCCCTGCGCTGGAGGTTTTATTTTTATCGATCCGGCAACCAATGGAAAATCGTCGATCTTCGGGTGGATGATGGTATCGTCGAGTTGTTCGAAGAATTCGCCCGCAACCGAAAAAAGTAAGTCTCCCCAGCGTGACTCTCGAATAGACCTCTCGCTCTCCCTGTTTGACGCCCCACGGTAATCCCGTATATTGACCCCGCATGAAAGGTAATGGCAGAAGAGTTTTGCTCGGAATGAGCGGGGGAGTGGATTCCAGTGTAGCAGCATCGCTTCTACAAAAGGATGGTTGGGAAGTCATCGGCGTAACGATGAAGGTTTGGCCACAGGATTGTATCTCCCGCGCTGAAGACAAGTGCTGCGGCCCCTCAGCCATTGCCGATGCTCGCGGTGTCGCTCACCGCCTTGGAATTCCACACTACGTCGTCGATGAGGCCGACAATTTTGAAAAAATCGTCATCGACTATTTTGCCAGTGAGTATCGACTAGGGCGCACACCGAATCCCTGTGTGATGTGCAATGAACATCTCAAATTCGGTAATCTTCGCACCAAAGCGCGCGCTCTCGGGGCCGACTTCATCGCCACCGGCCACTACGCCATCATTGATCATCTGGAATCCAAAGCAGTCCTTCGCAAAGGTCGCGATGCGCGAAAGGATCAATCCTATTTTCTCTTTAGTCTCGGCCAAGATCAACTCCAACACGCCCTCACTCCTCTCGGCGGCATGGAAAAACCCGCCATCCGTGAGATCGCCCGTGATTTGGGACTCAAGGTCGCTGACAAAGTCGACAGCCAAGAAATCTGTTTTGTTCCCGGCAACGATTACAAAGCCTTCCTTCGCGGCCATCTCGGCGAGGAGGAATTCCACCGCGGCGGCATCTACGACACACTTGGCAATTTTATAGCTGACCACGAGGGCATAGAAATGTTCACGATCGGTCAGCGTAAGGGTCTCCCCGGAGGATCGCCGCGCCCTCGATACGTCCTCGATATCGATCCGGATACCAATCGCGTGATCGTGGGCGATGAGGAAGACCTCGTGAAGGAACAGTTCGAGGTGGATCGCGTCAACTGGCTCGACGGTGAACCCTCCGCACCCAAAGCGATCAGCGTCAAGATCCGCTACGCCCATCCGGGTGCCGACGCTCTCGTTCACCCGCTCCCCGGGGGCAAAGCAAGGATCGAGCTTTCCTCACCTCAGCGCGCCATCACCCCCGGCCAAGCCGCCGTTTTTTATGATGGAGATGTCGTCGTCGGAGGCGGCTGGATCATGCGCCAACCAGCACCCGTTGCGGCATGATTCAGTTTGTGATCACGACGCTGCCGGACGAATCCTCCGCCGCCGCGATCGTTCATGAGCTGGTTGAAAAGAAACTCGCAGCCTGCGGAACCATCATCCCCTCGGCACGCTCGATTTACCGTTGGAAGGATTCCATCGAAGACACATCCGAAGTGATCGTGCTTTTTAAAATTCCCGCAACGCACTTTTCGGTTTTTTCCCAAGCCCTTCAATCGCTTCATCCCTTCGAAAATCCCGAGATTGTCGCCTTTGATCCAGCCGAGGCGTCCGCGATCTATTCCAGCTGGATACTCGAATCCTGCACTGCCACCTGATTGACCGGCAAATTCCAACCTCACGCCTCGCGAAACTCTCTCCCTTGCGCTCCAAACTTCGCTCACGTTGTCCTCTTGTCTTCTTTACTCAACCGCTTCGCTAGATCTATAATCTCAAGTACTGAAAGCCCGGTAGGAAGTGAACCCAGATAGCACGAAAGCCCCCAGCGAGACACCAAAAATGGTCGCGGCGAGAGCCAAACCAGTTAAGCCGACGCCTCGCTTGAAGTCCTTTCGTTACCAACTCGAGTTTTTTGGTCTTCGCCTCATCTGCTCGCTTATTCCTCGACTTCCCTACCAATGGATTCAGCCAATTGCGAATTTTGCTGGATTTCTCTTTTACTACTTGGACTCAAGCGGGCGAGCCGTGGCGATCGATAACTTGCGCGTTGCCTTCGGTGACACCTACGACGTTGCCGCTAGAAATCGCATCGCCCGTGCCTCATTCCAGAATTTCGCCCGCACGATGCTCTGCCTCCTCTGGTCTCCGAACTTGACGCCCGAAAATTACCAGAAATACATCCGTATCGTAGGCCTAGACATCGACCCCGTCCACGGATGTAAAAATGCACACGGCATTTACATTCTTTCCCACTTTTCGAATTTTGAATGGCTCAGCCTCGGAAGTTCATTTGCAATGGGGCCAGGGTTGGCCGTCGCTCAAACATTCAAAAACCCTTTGATCGGCCCCATCTTCGATCGGCTTCGCAGCCTAGGCGGACACTCCATCATCCCTCCCTCTCGCGCCCTCGTTCGCATGATCAAACGTCTGCGTGCCGGCGGCATCGTGGGGGCCGCCGCCGATCTTAGAATTAATCCCAAGTTAGGAGCTGTTCCCGTCCGCTGCTTTGGCCTTTGGACTTCGATGAGCCCGATGGCAGGGATTCTCCACGAACGCGGAAACGCACGGATTGTTCCAAGCCAAATCTTCCCTGAACCCGATGGCTTTTTTCGCATCGTTTACCATCCCCCACTCGAAATTCCAGAGGGATCCACCCATCAACAAATCGCCCAAGCCTGTTGGGACGCCATGGAACCCATCATTCGAAAAAATCCCGAGCTTTGGCTCTGGAGCTATAAGCAATGGCGCTACAAACCATCACACTCTCCAGTTGAGACCTATCCGTTTTACGCGAACCTACATGCTCGGTTTGAAAACATCCTTACTGAATCTGAAAAATAGCTTAAAAAATCCATTTGGTTGGACCGTTTTTGACCTAGCACTTATGGCAGAATCACATTGATGATCCACAAAAGCATTCAACTTGACCTCACTACTTCCCACCCGACCATTCTTCTCAATACATTGCGCTCGGGCTTGGCAAAAGAATCACCTCATATTGAGCTCGAGATCATCGGTCCGGGTTGCATCATGGCGGATACAGCGTTGATGCTTTATGATGAGTTAATGAATCGCCCAGCAGGCATTTTTCTCACCACGAACGCACGGAGTTGCCTTCTTAATGGCGCCGTTCTTTTGTGGCTCGCTGGCGAGCATCGCACCATGCGCCATGATGCATGGATCCAGGTCGACTCGGCAGCGCAACTTCCTGCGTTTGGAAAACGCAAAAACAAGTCCTCGAATTTGGCGCCAAGCGAACCATCTATTCGCTCCAGCGACGAAAGCCCGAGTGACACCGACTACCGCATCATTGCTCACTACTTGGATATGTATCTGCCGCTGGAGGATGTCTCCGACCGACGCATCTTTGTACCCGAACTCCACGATCTCGGCCTCATTGAGGACATCGAAAACGAGTCGGACCCGGCACTGGCCATCAAGGGCTCGGTGCTGCTTGATGCCACCGGCGACATCGAAATCCGCAACCGCCTGGTGGCCTCCACCGACCTGAGTCTGGCCAGCGCCTTGAAGGACATCACGCTCTACTCCAGCACAGGCAAGGTGATCCAGGCCGATGAAACCCGGCTGGGTTTTAGCGACAGCATCAGCAACGAGCCTTTGCAGGGCGCCAACCTGCTCGTGCAGGCGGCCACCGGCATCGACCTGATCGCTACCGAGGTCGAGACGGCCAGCCTTGTCA
>Ga0209550_10001964_pt1 | contig 19849 bp, 17 predicted proteins | sample LauGreSuBDMM15SN_2_FD_187567 | JGI IMG/M metagenome (GOLD analysis project Ga0209550, IMG submission 187567) | Freshwater lake microbial communities from Lake Michigan, USA - Su13.BD.MM15.SN (SPAdes) (version 5) | ecosystem: Environmental > Aquatic > Freshwater > Lake | place: Lake Michigan... | reverse complement strand
GTAATGGAGTTTGACGCTGATGAGGCGGTTGATGTGCCTTCTGAGTTAGTTGCAGTTACGGTAAAGGTGTATGCGGTTGAAGCAGTGAGCCCTGAAATAGTAATAGTGCCAGCGGTGGCTCCCGCTAAAGTTCCAGTTAAACCACCAGGGGATGAGGTTGCGGTGTAACTAGTAATAGCTGAACCACCATTTGATGCTGGGGCGGTAAAGGTTACCGTCGCAGATGTAGCACTAGCTGTTGTTGCAGTGCCAATGGTAGGAGCACTTGGTGATGTCGCAGTTCGATGTCTACTGACAAAATATCCATTAATGGGAGAAATTGATGGGTCTGGATGAGTGAGATCTCCATAACCTCCGGCTATGAGAAGTTTTTGATCATCTTGGATTAACAATCGCTTTAAATTCTGTAAGGGCGGACCGTCATACAAATAATATATTCCATCCCCGTCAAAGGAGTTATCTATGGTCAATTCTGAGTTGTAACGAAGTAGAAAAGAGGTTGGCTGCCAGTAATTCGGAAAAGCGTTAATGGTATTTTCAAGATATGAGGTAAGCACAATATACTTACCATCACTTTGTCTTACTAAATCAGGATTATTATTGAAATCTCTATCACTACCTGCAATTCTAACTGTAGTAGAAATACTTTCAGCACTGCAAACTCCACCATAAAATTTGTGGATAAATGTTTCAGCCCTATTGTTATCACCCCTAGTAGTTAGCTTGTCAACGATATAACCCACCGTGAAAATATCACCTGAGTTCACATAAACATCGGTCGCTGCAATAGACCAATTCGCACGGGTGCCCGCTAATTTTGTTGAGGTGGGTGTGAATTCACATGGGCCTGCAATTACTCCGCCAGTCGTTGGACTTAACATGAGAATCGCTGCCTCTTCATTTGCGTTCCAAAAATTTCCAACAAGGTAGATTGTTTCCCCAGATATATCCATTCCTTTTAGGGTGCCGGTAATTACGTTGCTGTTAAATATCAATGGATCTTCAAAAGTATCATCTTTCAAACCTGAAGTAGGATCTATTTTTGCTACATAATATTTATCTAGATAATTGCTCCCATATAATTTTGACCTTACTGCCGCTACATACAAAGAATATTGATACAGCATTATCTTTGAGGGGGTCAGGGCATAGCTAGTATCTACACTTGCAGCAGTTATTGATAGGACGCCACCAACACCAAAATCTGGATCTAGAGCACCTGCAGAAGTTAATTTAAGAACAAATAGATCAAAGCTACCCTTTGTTCCCAATACATAAATAGATCCACTGACGGAATCTACAGCCACGTTCTCGGCACTATATGAAGTAGGTGAAGAAGTATCATACAAAAAAGAACCGGCGGTGCCAAAAGTAGGATCTAGTTCGCCGCTAGAATTAAGTCTTACAACAATTAAGTCGTTTCCTTTAGCTCCAACAATAATTGATTTATTGCCTTGCGCTGCTAAATCATAAAAGATCGCGCCATCACTAACACTGCCAGCAAGGGTATAAATTCCATTTTTTGGATCATTATTTCCGAAAGTGTTATCTAATGCTCCATTTGCATGAACCTTGTCATTGGTGCCAGAATGGTTATAAACAGAGCGGCAATAACAATGTATCGAGTGGTGAACCGATTTTTCATCCGTTAATTTTAAAGAAATTTCTTACCCGATCAAGCCAATAACAATCAGTGTTTTTGGAGAGGCCAATCTGATTACACAATTTGAGGCTGAAGTATTTGCCCTTGCAACATAGCGATCACTAGAGAAGGTCATTTAGGAACCTATTTCTAGGGCTAAATTCAGGGATACCCGAAGTACAAATTCTAATTTAAGGGGTGTAGAACTGAACTTCAGTTGCTTAAATCTTGTCCTTGGGAGAAAAACGGTTGCAGGGGACTTTTTTTAGGGTTAGATTTACCTATGCACTCAGACCTATCCTTATCTGTAATTTCCCATGACCGATTGGTCGATACTTTTCAACACCTCGGCTCTCGCTCTACCAGCACATTTGTTGATGGCGGAATTCATCCACGTTTTGGTACGCGCAACTTCACACTCCCATTACAAAACGGTCACTATCTAGAAGTTGTATGTCCACTAGATCATCCGTCTTCAGATTCAACTCCTTTTAGTAAAGCTGTTTCACAGCGCGCAGCAGAAGGTGGCGGTTGGCTTACATGGGTTGTTGCAGTCGATGATGTTTCGAAGATTGAAAAGCGTTTAGGACGCGCAGCAGTAGATGGGCACCGCACAAAACCAGATGGAAAAGATTTAGCATGGAAACAAATTGGTGTTCTTGGAACACTAGAAGACAAGCAACTCCCATTCTTTATTGAGTGGTTGTCACTTGATCACCCATCAACTGATGGCAAGGCAATTGCAAAGATTGTTAAAGTTGAAATTGCCGGAGATGAATCACGAATTGAAGAGTGGCTTGGTTCAGAACTCCGTGCAGCAATTGGATCAGACGTTGAAGTTGCGTGGGTTCCAGCAGCAGCAAGTGATGGTGAATCTGGAATTGTCGCAGTGCATGTAATGACACCAAGTGGTGTTGTGCGGTTGGATTGAACCGAAGAAGTCTTCTATCTTGAAGCAAAATTGATTATAGAGAGTGATCCCAGGGACACGTGTCGAAAATCTAAGATACTTTAATTCCAAGAAAGGAAAAAAGATGAGAAATTTATGCCCAATCTGTAATGGATTACCTAGTCATACAAAAAACGCCGGAGTTGCTCAGTTCTTACAAATACACGCCGGAGTTGCTGCTACAAAAACCAAATCACATTTTTGCAATTCTTGCAATTTTGTTTGGCATGAAAATGGTCTTTCGGAAAACCAAGCAGCCCGTCTCTACAAAGAATATCGAGGAGAGAAGTATAACCAAACTAGAATTAAATTAGAAAAAGAATACAAAGAGATTTCACAATCTTTCGAAGACTTAAAATCTGATTATTACCGAGAACGAGCAGGCGAACTTGATGCGATATTTAGAAACTATAAAGGAGAGATAAAAAATACTTTGGATTACGGTGGCGACGCCCTGTTTTCTAATTGGATTTTTCCATTTGCTCAAAACGATTTTTTTGATTTAAGTCAAGAAACTTCGGCACCAACTCAGGACTGTAAATACGATGTGATTTTTATGTTCCATTTACTTGAACACGTCAACTATCCATTAGTAGATCTAGCAGCAGCTTATGAACTACTCCGTCCAGGAGGATTGTTAATCACACAAGTCCCGCGTGAATTCGACCCCCCACTCCCAAGAGCATTTCAGTTAACGCCAGATTATTCTGGCGCCTTGATGAATATGCATGAACATATGAACTTCTTTACTGAAAAAAGTATGCAAGAAATTTCAAAGAAAACAAATATTCCACTGCTAGGTTCACACTTTATGAAGTGGAGCGGATTAGTAAGCTTTTTTACCGATAATGAACAGTGGCTTGATTACCAATCGATACTGAATTACGAATCAAAAAGACTTGAAACACAAATGAATGATCAATTCCAAGAACTTCGTGCAATAGGTAGGACTAATTCAAACGCTTCAAATCTTCCTAGATTTATAAAGAAAATTATTAATTCTTCCAAGAAATCAAAGAACACATAACTTTAAACTTGTGACAAATTATGGGCATAACAAATCAAAGAAAATTTCTAATTGTTGCACCGAGATTTACTCATAAATCAGCAGGTGTTGTCACTCTTTATAAATTGGCAGAAGAATTAGGTGGTTTAGGTCATGACGTTTACGTTATCTCACCATTAACTAAAAGAAAAAAGAACTTGGGATATGAACAACTATCTTTTTTTGGTTTTATTCTTAAGTGGCGGATGTTAAGAAATGGTACTGTGATTTACCACGAATCGATTCAAGGAAACCCACTTCAGATTAAATACCCTGTCAGATACCTGTTGAATGTTCCCGGTTCCGTTCGATCACCTAGATACTCATTCATTGAAGGTCAAGTTTGGTCCTACAGTCAGGAGATAGCTATTCAGAGTGGCTATGACCAAGACAAGATTCTATATATACCTGTTTCAGATCCGAATTTCTTTAAAGATGATGGAACCAAAAGATCTCAGATACCACTCGTGTATTCGGGAAAGTTTGATGTTCCACACTCGGAACTTCCAAAAAATAGTAAGTTGATAACACGCACTGGAAAAAATTCACCTACAAGGGAAGAGTATAGAAAACTTCTGCAATCCCATGAGGAAATTCACGTTTGGGAAAACACAGCTGTAGCTCTCGAGGCCGTTCTTTCAGGCTGCATTTGTATTTTTCATCTAAATTCAACTTTCACAAAACCCTTTGCACTTAGAGAACTCAGTGCATCTGGATATGCGTATTTTGACGATCCTAAGTCAATTGATTTGGCTAAAGAAACGATAAAGCACGCTCGAACCGAATATCTGAAACGAGTAAGTGAAACGCGAATCAGAATAATTGATTTTGTAAGGACAACTAAAGATGTTTCGCCGAACACAATCAGCTTTGTGAACATCAGACCTCCCCTACTCAGTGGTCTAATTGGACGAATGTACTCAAAAGTACGCGAAGGAGGGGTCCCAGCTTTAGCTCTTCACTTGAAACTAGCAGTGTATTCCCGTAAAAAGCGATAACCTTACGGTCCTGATATTGAGGAGCGGGCGTAGTGGATAAAGACATATTTCACGAACTGTTTGTACTAGAAGCGGCTAACAATCACTGGGGTCGAGTTCAAAGAGGTTTAGACATCGTTCAAACTTATGGTGCGCTTGTTCGACACCATAATATAAGAGCAGCAATTAAATTTCAGTTTAGAGACAGAAGCACCTTTATCCATCCTGAACACTTAGATCGTGAAGATATCCGATACATCAAAAAAACTCAGGCAACTTGGCTCAAGCCCGAAGAAATTGAGGCATTAATATCAAAAGTTAGGGATGTTGGCTGCATTCCGATGGCAACACCATTTGATGAATTATCAGTTGCGTTATGCAATCATTATGAATTTCCAATCATTAAAGTTGCTTCAAGTGACATCAATGACTGGCCGCTATTGGAAGAAATTGCAAAATTGAAAAAACCGGTGATTGTATCCACGGGCGGTGCATCATTGAAAGATATTGATGATGCAAGTAAATTCTTTGAAAACCGCAATATACCACTGGCAATTAATCACTGTGTTTCACTTTATCCATATGAAGATAATGAGTCAGAATTGGCGCAAATAGCATTCTTAAAGAAACTCTTTCCAAAATCTGTTATTGGGTATTCGTCACACGAACAACACACCTGGGAACCCTCAATGCACATTTCTTATGCACTTGGTGCACGCACCTGGGAACGGCACATCGATATCGAAAATAAAGATGAAGGTGTCTCTCCGTATTGCACTTTACCTGCTCAAGCAAATCTTTGGTTTAACGCGTTTAAGAAATCTAAAGAAATGATTGGAAATAGTTTTACTGAAAGACGAATCGTTTCTCTGAAGGAGAAAAACTATCTAGATCAATTAGTTCGAGGAATATATGCTAGAAAAGATATCTCGCTAGGTACTGAAATAAATGTAAATAATTTCTCAGAATATTTCTTTCTAGCAATTCCACTTTCAAAAGGTCAGTTAAGTTGCAGGGAAGTTTTAAATGGAACCAAAATTATCACTAACATTTCAGCTAATTCTCCCTTGTTGGTGTCACAAACAAACTCAATTTATGCAACTGACCCAAGCCTACGATCTGAAATTGAATTAAGAGGCACATAAACATCCGATGGTGACTTATTCACATGAATCACTGAAACTTCTAGCGGGCCTTGGCGAAAAAGATTCAGAGATTTGCATTTTAGGAGCAAATGGATGGTTTGGGATAACAGCACTTAATTTGTTGTACAACATTGGATTTAGCATGGAAAAAGTGACTGCAATAGTGCGTCAGAAACCTGCCACAAATCTTTGGCCTTCAGTACAGTTTCGAGTTATTTCATTCAACGAAATAGAAAAATATAGCGTTGCAAATAATTCGATAATTATTAATTGCACAGGATTAAATCGTCACAATATCTATTCAATGGGTGCTTCTCAGTATTTATACAAAACCAAAAAGCTTCGTGAGAATATCCAGAGTTTTTTACTGAGGAATCCAGAATCGCCATCTATTCATTTTAGTTCCGGCGCGCGAATCAAATTTGAGAACTCCCAAGATTTGTATGCCCAAGACAAAATACAATTTGAAGAGATGCTGGAATCAATTGAAAAATCAGTCAAATGTATAGTCACCGCACGAATATGGTCGGTATCTGGTGGGTATGTAGATAATCCAGAACAATATATGTTTTCGAGTTTTGTTTTAAAAACAATTCAAAATCAAAAAATTGAAATTAAGAACTTAAGAACTTCTCGAAAATATGTGGGTATTGATGAAGTCATAGCACTAACACTTCGCCAGGCAAGCTCTTTTCAAGGCATCTTGTTTGATACCACTGGATTTCTTACTGACCCATTAAATCTTGCAAATGAGTTAAAATCCGCATACTCCATTTCTGATAATTCATCACAATCCGTAGACTCCTATTACTCAAATAGCACTGTTATGTCCGATTTATTCCAGAAATATGATTATTCACCAATCGACATCAAAGGACAGATAGATGTTGTGAAGGATCTCTTTATTTTAAGAGGATTAGCACATGGCAGAGTCTGAGAATATGAACAAACACAACTTAATTGAAAATCTATTGGTACTCATTCCAACCAAAGGTGATGTAAGAAAATTAAAGATAAGTTTGCGTTCACTCAATCATAGCGCTGCCAGATACAATATTTCATTAAAAATCTTGCTTTCAATTAACTCAGAGGAAATAATTCCAAATTTGGAAATTCTAGAATTTGAGAATTTGCAAATGGACGTTCAGTATCTGAAGCATTATCAAGATAGTGCCGAAGAAAGCACCCTGAGAGCTCTTGAAATTCTTGAAAATTACGAACATAAGGATCCGTATATTTGGATTCTTGGTGACGATGATTTTATCCTGCCCCAAGGCCTCAACAAACTTATTGAAGTTACTGAACAATCTAATTACAAAGTGTTTTTTTTCAACTCGCTACAAAGTGAGACAAGTGGCAAACTACTAAAGGGACCGTTTATTCACTCATACGAAACAACTGAAGTTGAAGATTTTACACAATTCGCCCTAAAATGCGGAATTAATTTTTCACCAACTGGATTTGGAAGACTGGTAATACGTGCTTCCACTATCAAAGACTTGCAGGTCTGGAATAGATTAATTAGCGATGGTGGGCCAATCTTTTCATATGTAACCTATTTTATGTATGCACTAACGAAAATTCCAATGCTGTACGTAAACACTCCTCTAATTATTTATCGACAAAGTATGTATCATGAAGGCAACCACGATATGTGGACGGAGTATGCGAAAAGACGAAGAACTTTAGAATTTGCTCCTTGGACTTCTGAATTGATTTCACAAATAAAAATATTACAAGAATTAGGTACGATTAATACCAAAGAACTCAGTAATAGCACAATCATTGAACGTGAAATAGGATATAGATTTCCAATTTTAATCCTGGAACAATTTCATGAACAAATGAAAGTAGCTATCGCTGACTCAAAACAACTACCCTCATCCGAATACATTGAACTGTGTGCAAATTTTTTATCAATAATTGCACCAGATCTTTCACCTATTGTTGAACGGATTGAATTTTTGTACGACGATTGTGTACAAAAAAAGGAGAACAAAAAACAATTAATACACAAATGGCGACAGATTAGACATATTATTGTAGAAATTAGAACGAAAAATCCATACACAGGGCTCCTGATTGATTTTTATCAAGGATTTGCGATTTATAGTCATCTAGACGGATATCTTGCCACTTTCGGCGCTCCTAAAACCACCTATTCCGCCTACAGAATCCTAGATCCTCGAAATCAAAATAAAGTAATGTTTGCTCGACATCATGACGAGATCTTGCTTCGAATCAATGAATATCACGCTGAGTCGAAGCAAACCAAAAATCAAAACTTTAGATTCAGTTATCCTGAAAACATCTTCGAATGGGCCTACGGGCGTGAACATAGAACAATGGCTTATTCTGAAAATGTTGAGAAAATTCTCGCAATTGAATTTTCAATCTGGAACAAAATTCCAAAAATAGTTAGAAACTTAATACGAAATGTTGTCAGAAAAAAAAGAATGTGATAAAAAAAGTTAAAAACCCGAAAAACCCGTACGAAGAATCAAAAATGTATAGCTTTGACTTGTTCGGCACCCTCATCGGACCCGAAAATGTGTACAAAAAATCAATTTTTAGAGATTTATCATTCTTGCTTGCAAGAATAGCAAACCGGCACGTTCTGTACAAACCCGATAACAGAAGTAATCTTAAAACGTTTACTTACAAAAAATGGGTAGATATTTATCATGAATTAATTTCCCAAAATGAAATAGTTGTTATAGTAAGTAACACACATCTATCTCTAGAATCTGTTCATAAGTTGTTAAAAACCCATCAAGTTGAATTGCCTGACAAAATTTATTTGAGCAGCGAGTATTTAACTTCAAAAAAATATAATCTATTTGAGTATGTCAAAAAAGATTTTCAATCTGAAAAGTGGCTGCACTACGGGGATGATGATTTTCTAGATCAGATGAGCGAGAATTTTGGCGCAGAATATTACCCAGTTGTAAATGGTAAGAGTCAATTGCTTCAGATGGGCGTCATTTCAAGAAGACAGTCGAAGTTACTACTACCAACTTCAGTATTTCAGTTTGAATTTATTGATTACATAGAAAACACAAATTGGGGGGAAAAAGAATTATGGGAATCAATTGGTGCAATTTATTCATTTCTTGGTTCTGTTTTGTTTTTTCAGAAAATAGAAACTATGTCTAGGACGGAAGTTGACTTCTGGATTTTGATTGGACGAGATATGACTTTTGTTTCAGAAATGTTGGGTATGTATCAAAAAAATAATTACCAACTCGTGAATTTACGGCGGGACGAGATTGAAAATAAGGAAAGTAGCAATTGGTTAAATATTTTGAAGACCATAAAAGAAAAGAAATCAGATAACCAATCTATTGGTGTAGCGGATATCAGCTTCAAAAGGAGTCTTGCAAAGGCAATTTTGAATCATTCATTAGATTTCAATTTTGAGCTTTACTTGTTGAAAACTCGAAATAACAATGTAGGGTCAAAGTCAAGATTTGTACTTAGCAATAATTCAATTTTTGGGATTGGTAACTGGTCAAGCTTTCGGGAAATTTGGGAAATTGTCCTCTGTGCTGCTAGTAAAGTTGAGAAAAACATAACTCCACACGATGTGTTATTAGCAAGGGGGTTTTCAGACACTTGTAAAACCCTAGGAACTTCTCTCTCTAAAGTTTCAATCGCAGATCTCCACGCAATTCAGCGTCTTTTTAAGACGTTAGTTAGCAGACCTAGTTATAAACAAATGAAAGTTTTCGGATCTTTTCTTCATGATGCTTCAGGAGCACAATTCCAATCAATAGACATGCTGGTTGAAATTGCTTCATTGGAGTCGTATACGGGGCGGAGTTACTGGCGTCGAGCAACGATGTTGGGCATCATGAAAAAAGATAACGGGTTTCAACTTAATCGTCTCTATCTGTTTGTGCGTTGGTTTCGCAGTGAAACCCGCTACTATATTCGGAAGTTCTCCTAGAAGTGGGTTGAATATGAGTTTTGAAATGCATCTAGAAGGTGCGTCATTGGTTATCGGTTCTGGTGGTCATCTGATGAGCGAAGCCAGCATGTCCGTAGCAATGGCCGGAAGTCATGTGGTTTGTGCTGATTACTGTTTAGACGACGCGCTTGCAACATCAACCAAAATTAAAGAAAGAGGTTTTTCAGCAGAAGCTGTTGAATTAGATGTAACTTCAACCGAATCAATTGAGGAATGCCTTAGAATCTTAAAGAACAAAGATATTTTTGTGAGAAATTTGATAAATGGAGCTGGTGTAAATGCTCCAACACCATTCATGGAGATAGATCGAAATGAATGGAACAGAATTTTAGACGTTCAACTAATTGGGGTATCAGAAGCCTGTCGGATATTTGGAAGAGAAATGATAAGTCGTGGTTCGGGGAGCATAATTAACATCTCCTCTGCGTCAGCTAACCCACCGTTGTCAAAAGCCTTTGTTTATTCCGCTGCTAAGGCTGCCGTGCTAAATCTAACAAAAAATCTTGCGCGAGAGTGGGGCACTTCGGGAGTTCGAGTGAATGCAATACGACCAGGATTTTTTCCAACAAAATGGAATTTGGATAACTTTATCGACGATGAGAGAAAACAAAAGATATTGGCTCATACACCAATGCATCGTTTTGGGCTCCCCAATGAACTTGGTGCTTGCGTCGTTTGGCTCCTATCTGATGAAGCATCATTTGTTACAGGCAGTGAAATAGCAATTGATGGTGGTTTTTCGGCGATGACGATATGACAATCCTTGTAATTGGTGCATCTCGTGGTTTGGGTTATGAGTTTTGTAAATATTTTAAATCTCAAGGCCATCAAGTAATCGGCGTTGGCCGTACACCGTTAACGCAAATAAAAAATAATGAAATTTTCTTTGACTATTGCCAATTCGACGTAACTTCAATTGAAGCCGACACCAGATTAGAAAAATTCATAGAATTGCATAGCAATGCTATTTCTGGGTTGGTAAATAACGTAGGAAAATCCAATTGGCGCTCATTAAAAGCATTAGACACAGCTTTTATTGACGAAATGTTTAACATCAATTTGAAACAAATGTTTTTGGTTACAAGATTAGTTGTTCAAAAGTGTCACACTTTAAATGCAATTGTGAATATGGCGAGTATTGCGGGTCGCCGGGGAAGCAAGAACAACAGTGTTTATTCTGGATTGAAATTTGGTGTCGTTGGTCTAACTCAATCTTTAGCAAAGGAGTTAGGCGCAACCGGTATTCGAGTTAACTGCGTAAGCCCGGTTTTGATAGAAACCACTGGATTAAAGGACGCATTAGGTGATTCCGATTCACCTTTATTGAACCAGAATCTTGAAGAGTATTTCACGAGCTTTGCTAGTTCACAAAGCGCACTTGAAAGACTTCCTTCTGCGGAAGAAGTTGCAAGTGTTATTGATTTTTTGTTATCAGAAAAATCATCCGCAATAACAGGTCAAAATGTTAATGTCGATTGTGGTGTATTTCCACAATGAATCAGGCGGCAGCTCTAATAAATGTTCTGGCGGCAAAAGGTGTGGAAAGAGCATTTCTGGTTACTGGTGGTGGTGCAATGTTCTTAAATGAAGCCTTGCAAAGTTCAAGCATTGAATGTATTGCAACACACCATGAACAAGCAGCAAGCATGGCCGCCGAAGCATATTTCCGAGTTTCAGGAAAAGTGGCAATTTTGTGTTCGACTTCTGGCCCAGGTGCACTTAACTGCCTAAACGGCGTTTTTGGAGCTTATACAGATTCGATTCCTATGATAGTCATCAGTGGTCAAGCAAAAACTACCACGCTTCGAATTTCCGATGATGAAAAATTACTTCGACAAATTGGCGATCAAGAGGCAGATATTCCAAACATCGTTAGGCCCATAGTTAAAGCGGTGTATCAAATCGGCGTCGATTGCGATATCCATCATGTTATAGACGAAGCCTATTTTATGGCTACGAGTGGACGCCCTGGTCCAGTTTGGATTGATTTCCCAATCGATGTTCAATCAAAACATTATGTAGATAAAAACGATAGTTCACTAAGAACAAAAACGGAAGATGTCGAGCAGAACTATTCAGAAATTTTTATGAAGATTTATTCTGCAAAACGTCCAACTTTTTTGGTTGGTACTGGAATGTCTTCTGATATTGGACGCCAATTGATCGAACGCGCAACCTCTAAAACATCTATCCCCTTTCAACCCGCTTGGACTGCGATTGACTTAATTCCCGTTACAAATGCAAACTTTGCTGGGAGGCCTAGCACTGTAGGTGATCGTGCGGGTGGATTAATACAAGAAGCTGCAGATTTGGTTATCGCTTTAGGAAGCTCTTTAAGTCTCAGGCAAGTTGGCTTTAACACAAAAACAATTTTAGGAAACAAAGTTATACAAGTAGACAGAGATTCTAATTATCATTTTAGAAGCGACATCGAAGGTTTAGAAATTGTAACCACTAACCCAGTTCAATTCCTCAGTGATTTCATCGAGTACTACTTGATGCTGAATACACCTCAATCCCACTTAAAGTGGCATGCCCGTTGCAAAGAAATCGTGAGTCAATTTTCCAACGAACCTGCTTGGACCGAAAAAACTTTGGACGGGATTAATCCTTATTCAGTGATGATGAATCTACCAGAAATGGTCCCATCTAATTCAGTTTTCGTGTGTGGAGATGCAAGCGCCTCGGTCATGTTTTTCCAGGCAGCACCACTGTTGCCAAATCAAAGAACATTTACAAATGCTGGTGCAGCATCGATGGGATATGAATTGCCAGCAGCTATTGGTGCCGCGGTGGGAACGGATAGACCAATCATTTGTATTGCAGGTGATGGATCCTTTCAACAAAATATGCAAGAACTAAGTTTACTGAATTTTCACAATCTAAATATTCGAATTATTTATCTTGACAATTTTGGATACCTTTCGATTCGAACATCACAACTTAAACATTTCAAAGATAAATTCTGGTCTGATCCTGATTCTGGTTTGCCCTTTCCAAACATGCAAAATATCGCGGAAGCGAATGGCCTTGAGTACATCAAAGTAACTAGTTTAGAAGATTTGAAATTGGCCTTAAGTCGAAAAATGTACAACTTCTTGCACATAGCAATTTCCCCGACGATGATGTTCCAGCCAAAAACTGGAACCAAATTGGATTCGGAAGGAGTTATGCAGTCCAGCACAATTGCAGATCTTGAACCTTTCCTGCCAAGAAGGACACTAGATAGGGCATTAGAATTTCTAACGTCAGATTATTGAGAAGAATCCAGCCATTCACGAAGCTCAATTAAATCTCGGAAAACTCTGTGTGCACCAGCATCAGATAGTCGCACCGCTCGTTTTTCGTTATCTGTTACACCCAAAGTTAAACAGTTGGAATCAATTCCTGCATTTATATCTTCAATACTGTCGCCAACCATAATAAAAAACCTTTTCCGCATTTCAAGTTTACATTCCATCAGAGTCGCCGGATGGGGTTTTGGCTTAAGTGGCTCGGTACCGTGCACGCAATGGATGTAGGATTTCAAAGGTGTATTTTCCACTAATGCGCGAGCCATACCAACGGGTTTGTTAGTAGCTATCCCTATTGGAATATCGCGTAAATATAGAAATTTAAGCAGTGCCTCTGCACCAGCAAATAGAGTATTTTCCTGCTTTATTCTGAGCATAAGTTCTTGGCGGAAAAGTTCAATCAATTCTTGGATGTCCTCTGTGGGAACGGATAAACCAATTAAAATATCACCCAAAGGGAGCCCTAGATATTCTTCAACCTGGTTAATCGAAACCGAAGGCATATTCGAATTAACAAAGACAAAATTAAGGGTTTCAAATATTTGATTCTTCGAATCAATAAGTGTTCCGTCTAAATCAAAAATAAAACCCGAATCGCTTAGATTAAGAATTTAAATTCATACTTTCTTAAGGTCGAAAACTTTTCAAGGTATCTGCCATGAATCGAATCATCTCTTCGGAAAGCCCAGGCCATACACCAAGCCAGAAAGTGTGATTCATAACAATATCTGTGTTTTTTAAATCTCCGATTACTCGGAATTCCGTATTTCTGTAAGCCGGCTGCCGAACTAAGTTCCCGCCAAAAAGTTGTCTTGTGCCAATGTTTTTTTCGTTAAGCGCGAAAGTAACTTCACGTGTTGAAATTCCTGATTCTGGTTTGATGGTTAATGCAAAACCAAACCAACTTGGTTCTGCATTTTCTGTGGCTTTTGGAAGTATCAGCCATTCTTCATTTTTCAATAAGCTAAAAAGTAAATCCCAATTTCTTCGGCGTTTAGCAACAAAATCATCCAAACGATCTAGTTGCTTAACACCGACAGCTGCTTGCATGTCTGTTGCTTTTAGATTGAAACCGATATGACTATAGGTAAATTTATGATCAAATCCGTAAGGTAAGTCACCTAATTGATGCAAGAAACGCTTTTCGCAGGTGTTGTCTTTTCCTGGAGCGCACCAACAATCTCGACCCCAATCTCTAAAACTTTCAATGATTTTTTTGAGCATTGGCCGATTTGTCAACACTGCACCACCCTCACCCGTAGTTACGTGATGGGCTGGATAGAAACTCAGTGTTGCTATGTCTCCAAATGTTCCTACATTTTGTCCTTCATAAGTAGCACCAAAAGCATCGCACATGTCTTCAATCAACCAAAGCTTATACCTATCACAAAAGTCTTTTACAGCTCGCAAATTAAATGGATTACCTAATGTATGTGCAACAAATACAGCTTTGGTTTTCTCTGTATAAGCCTGCTCCAATTGCGACACATCAATGTCATAAGTTCCTATTAGAACATCTAAAAACACAGGAATACACCCATTTTGGATTATGGGATTTACTGTTGTTGGAAAGCCGGCAGCAACAGTAATGACTTCATCACCTCGTTTGATTGCGCGCGCACCCAGGATTGGGCTGGTCAGCGCAGTAAATGCAAGTAGATTTGCAGATGATCCACTATTACAAAATAGGGCATGACGCACACCCACCTTGCGTGCGAGCTTTCTTTCAAATTCCTCAGCATAACGACCTGTCGTTAACCAGAAATCTAAAGAGGCGTCAACTAAGTGTTGAATTTCTTCATGGTCAAAAGTTTTTCCTGTTACCGGAATTGGCGTCACGCCGGGCACAAATTCCTTGGGTGAAAATTCTTGCTCGTAATGTTGAAGGACAAGTTTTCGAATCTGATCTCTAGCTGTGGTCATTTAAGAAAGTTCCCCAATGCGATTTTGTAGTTCAGTAAGGCGCACATATCGTTTAGCATTGCGTTCCTCTTCCGAATAATTGATTTTAATTAATTGCTCTTTTAATTCGGGAATGCCAATATTTAAAGGATGTTCAGGTTCGAAATCCGGAAAAGTTGATTTGAGTAAAGAAAAATCAACTTTATAATCTCTGGGATCTGCCACGGCATTGGGCAAGTACGTAACTTTCCCCTTCAGCCAAGAATTTTGTACTCCAGAACCTATGTCCCGAACTTGAAAATTTTCTTGCTCAAAGCCTATATTCACTGGATTTCCGGACAACTCAATTGGGTTGTTTTCAATAAACAGTTTGAACGCCCGCGCCATATCTCTACAGTGGATGAGGGGACGCCAAGGGCTTCCATCGCTACGAATTTCTGCAATACCGGAAGCACACATTCCAGCTGAAAGGTCATTCACGACCAAATCTGTTCTCAGTACGAAGCTAGCACCGTAAGCGGTGGCATTTCGTAAGAGGTAAACATGAAAATTCTCAGAAGCGAGCAGACTTAAACCGTTTTCAGCAAACAATTTACTCGCGGCATACTCACTTAAAGGATTTGTTTCATCCTTCTCTGTTCTTGGATATTTTCCCGAACTTCCATAAATTGAACAACTTGAAGCAAAAGCGAATATTCTTACACCTGCTGATTTGGCAATTTTTGCAAGATTAATTGAGCCTTCACCATTTATTTTCAAAGTTAAACCAGGATTTAATTCACCCATTGGGTCATTGGAAATGCCCGCTAGATGAGCAATGGCGTCGATACCAGACAAGTCATTTTGCTTAATCTCCCTGAAATCTTTCAACCATTGAACTGTCGGCAGTGTGAGTTCACCGCAAACAGCGTTGGGAAACAAAGATAAATCGCAACCAGTAACTTGGTGTCCGGAGCGCATCAGAAGCTCCGTCAGATGTGATCCGACATACCCAAGATTCCCCGTGACAAGTATTTTCAATTAGTTACCTGTTTTCCAAGGGGCTTGTCCAGAATCCCACATGTCATTGAGCATTTTTGATTCACGAAACGTATCCATAGGTTGCCAAAATCCCTCGTGCTTAAATGCTGAAAGTTGGTTTTGCTGGGCTAACTCCTGAAGTGGTTCATTTTCTAAGACAATATCTGGGTTTAAATAATCAAAAATTTGTGGCCGGAAAATAAAATAGCCCCCGTTAATCCAACCTTCAACCTGGGGTTTTTCCCTGAAACTTTTAACGTTGTCTTGTTCATCGAGATCCATGATGCCAAAACGACTCAAAGGTCGAACGGCAGTCACGGTAGCAAAGCGATTTTTCTCATTGTGAAACCCAACTAATTCATGAATATTTAAATCTGATAGGCCGTCTCCATACGTGCAAAGAAAATTTTCCCCAGCCACATATTTTTGTATGCCCAGCACGCGTCCACCTGTATTCGTGAGAGCTCCCGTCTCGGCGACGGTTACGGACCAGTTGCTCTCTTGATGGTCAGAATGTAGTTTAAGTTCATTTTTTAACCCCAGTGAAACAGTAAAGTCATTGTTCCTAGCGCGATAATTTAAAAAATAATCGCGAATTATGTCACCTTTGTAACCAACACAAATGATAAATCGATCGATACCGTAAAAAGACAGATGTTTCATAATGTGCCACAACACTGGCCTGCCACCGATTTCAACCATCGGTTTAGGCTTGAATTCTGTTTCTTCTCGAATTCGAGTTCCTAATCCCCCCGCGAGAATGACGGCTGGTAGCGATTCGCTCATCTGCAAACTTTAGCCCATTCAAAACCCAGAGTTAAGTGGTCAATACCCTTTAACTCAGGATTTTACAGATCTCTGCAGCAATCCAACGACCAAATGGAAGAGAACTCGTCCAGCCTGGCGAGACCGCGTTTAATACGTGGGTTGAGTTTTCTAATCCGCGCACTACAAAATCCTGCTCCAGTTTTCCACTTGGCAAGTGAACTAGTTGTGCTCGAATTCCAGGTGGCTTGCGATTCCAAGTCTTAACCGAGATTGCATCGGGTACCAAAATTGAAGATTCTTTTATCAACTTGGCTTGAATCATTTTTGGCCACTCCGATTTAAGTATCGTTCCAAAATCATGAGCTTCACCTTTAACGAGTGAAAGCACGCCTTTAATGGCTTGTCCGATATCAGTAGCCGACCAACCTTCAAGTAGTGAATATTGTTCACGGCCTGCAATAGGTATTGCTGTTGGTCCTATTTTAACTTTGTGGTCAATTGTCAACGTAAAGTGCACTCCCAGAAATGGGTTTATTGGATGTGGCACCGGATATACCAAGTGCCTTAGCGGAAGATTTTTCTCATCAGTAGCCCGGTAGACACCCATGAATGGAAGCATTGCATATTCAGAACCGACACCAACAGAACGCGAAATACGATCTGCCTGTGCACCGGCAGCATTTACTATGTGCTTAGCATTGTATTTAAGCGATGAGTCGCAAACTTCTTTTCCAACCAACTTGATAGTGATTTTTTGATTAAAATCTAACTTTCCGCCAAGCAAGATAAATTCTTCATGGAGGGCTTCAATGATTGCATTCGAATCTGATACCGCAGTTGTGGGAGACCACAAGAATTTTTCATGTGTTACCGCGAGTGGTTCATATTCTTGTAATTTTGACGCATCTAACAGTTCAAGCGAGACGCCATTGGACGTTCCCCGCTCGTACAACGTATCAAGACGAGCAAGTTCTTCTTGGTTACGAGTAACAACTACTTTACCAACTTCACGTATAGGAACTTCATATTTTTTTACAAGCTTACGAAGTTCTAAGTTTCCATCGCGGCAGAATTTTGCCTTTAGTGAGTCTGGCGAGTAATAGAAACCAGCATGAAGTACTCCTGAATTTCGTCCACTTGCGTGTACAGCCAAAGTTTTTTCTTTTTCAGCAATAACGACTTTCAGCGAAGGTTTCGCTTCAAGAAGTGCAATACCAATCGATAATCCAACAACACCGGCTCCCAATATAAGTACATCGCAGTCTTGAGTCACCTGTAAATACTACCTAGGTCGTCTACGCCTCTGACTTGAATTAGGTCTTGGTCGTTTTCCACCAGAGCGAGCAGGTCCACGATTTTCGACAATAGGAGCTACATAGGGGATTCCGCTTGGTTCTTGGGCACCGGTGATTGTCATTAGTTCGGCGTCATTTGGTTTTACGCCCACGAATTTAGGTGTTACACCAGCGCGGGAAGTTAAACCCTTTACAGATGTTTGCTGTTTCGTTGTCGCAAGAACAACTACTCCACCTGCTTCGCCGGCACGTGCTGTGCGGCCTGAGCGGTGTAGATAATCTTTGTGATCTGTTGGTGCATCTACGTGCACAACAAGTGAGATGCCATCGACGTGGATACAGCGGGCTGCGACATCGGTTGCAACCAGGGCTGCGTTTTCTTGTTCTTTAAATAGTTTGAGTGTGCGAGTGCGTACTGCTTGTGACTTTCCACCGTGCAGGGCACCGACAGGTACGCCAGCTTTTGCGAGGTTGTCGGCAAGACGATCGGCGCCGCGTTGGGTTTTAACAAAGAGAATTGTTTTTCCATTTCGTGCTGCGATTTGAGCGGTGATTAAATCTTTATCACCTGGGTGCATAACAAGAACGTGGTGATCCATAGTTGAAACGGATGCACGGTCGTTTTGTAGTGAGTGTGTCTTTGGGTTCTTAAGGTATGACTTAACGAGTGAGTCGACACCGCGATCAAAGGTTGCTGAGAAGAGTAGACGCTGGCCGCCCCTTTTTAAAGAATTGATTCTGCAGCTTTTTGAAGCCGATCACAAACTGCAACTGCAATATCATTTCCCGCTGGCTCAATAACGAATACCTTAGATAGCTTTTTGCTATCTGCAAGGCGGAGTCCTTGATACAAAGTTCTGGCATACTCTTCATTAGTCGCCGGAGATGTCAATCTAATGACACCAGGTGGGGTTGGAAATTTACTTAGAGCAATAAAGCCATCACCAATTGCTGGTGTGCCAGATAGAAAAACTCTGGCTTTTGGTGAGTAATGTGACTCTAATAAACCAGGTGCTCTTATTTGATCGCTATCATTTTTTGCAAAAACCTCAATTTGAATACCGAGTAAATTATTTATCATGATAGCTGTAATTGCCCCTGGTCTTAAGATGGTAGGGATGGTATTTGTGCAATTTATAATTGTAGATTCAATACCAACTGAGGATAGACCACCATCTAAAACTAAATCATTTGATTTTAAGTAATCAGACAATTCTGCCTTAACATCACCGGCACAGGTTGGTGAAACCTTGCCAAATCTATTTGCACTCGGGGCTGCAACTCCTAAGCCACCCTGGGATTCAAACTCTTTAAGTAATGATAAGGCAACGGTATGTGCTGGAACTCTGATACCAACATTATTTTGGCCGCCGGTAATAAAATCTTTGGCTAAATCTGTTCTTGGTAAAATCAAAGTCATCGGTCCTGGCCAAAAAGCTCTAGCAAGTTTAATTGCATAGTTGGGTATATCTTTTGCCCATTTACCTAAATTATTAATGGAAGAGATATGAACTATTAATGGGTGATCAGTTGGTCTGCCTTTAACCTCATAGATTCTGGCAATAGCCTGCTGGTTAGAGGCATCTGCGCCTAATCCATATACAGTCTCAGTTGGAAATGCCACAAGATTTCCAGCTATCAGGGATACAGCAGCTTCTTTTAGTGCCGATGCTGTGCAGTTAGAGGTTATGGTCATGATGGCTAATTGTCGCACTATCTATCCAAGAGAAGATATTGCGCCTATTTTGTTTATTAGTTTTGCCCTGCTTAATTCAACCGATACCCTTACCCTTCCACTAAGTCCCCATCGTCTAGTGGCCTAGGACGTCGCCCTTTCACGGCG
>Ga0209550_10001962_pt1 | contig 19852 bp, 14 predicted proteins | sample LauGreSuBDMM15SN_2_FD_187567 | JGI IMG/M metagenome (GOLD analysis project Ga0209550, IMG submission 187567) | Freshwater lake microbial communities from Lake Michigan, USA - Su13.BD.MM15.SN (SPAdes) (version 5) | ecosystem: Environmental > Aquatic > Freshwater > Lake | place: Lake Michigan... | reverse complement strand
TAAATGCCTTTATTCGGGTCTTTAAATGCCTTTATTCGGGTCTTTAAATGCCTTTATTCGGGTCTTTAAATGCCTTTATTCGGGTCTTTAAATGCCTTTTTATTTCTTTATTGTTTCTAACTCCACCTTTCTTACCTCCGCCTCCTTAATGAGCTTATCGAGTTCAGCGTTGTATATAAGCATATTTTGATTCTTGGTTATAAGGGATTCGCTTTTAAAGCCAATCTTAGCGATATCTAAATAGAGGTCGTTCAATTTGGTTAATTTTTCTTTGTTTTCGACGTAGTATCTATTAAGACCATTTACCTCGATAGATTGATTGACCTTTTCATTTAAGGCCTTAATCCATTTCTCCAGGATGAAAACCTTATAAAACTCCTTAACATCCTTTGATAGATTTTGAAATTCAGCTAAATCCATTATGGATATTTCCTGTGTGGCTTTTTTAATTCTGTTCATACGAATAGAATTGATAATACCGATAACAAGCCCTAATATAACAATGATGATGCCTATTATTTGTAAAAGCATGTTGGAGTATATTAATATGTATGAATATAAAATTTCATTGTGTAATTATGATGTTTTTATTTTTATTTATCTAAGATAAACAGTAATGGAATGGAATATACCATGTTGTTCTGGTATAGGAGACAGATTGCTTGACATATGGGCAGTATTATGCGTGTCAAAGCTAAAAAATGTAAAAGAGTGTGTAAAAATACACGTTGTTACGACCAAGGATAATAAAAATTTTAATTTCAATCAAGAAAGTTATTTTGACAGCATTTCAATTGATGGATGTGAAATTATTCAAGACTTGCAGCCTGTGAAATACGGAACATCCTTAGAAAACTCACTTCCTTCTCTTGCTTTTTGGGGGACTACAACACCTCAAAAGATATATTCTCTGAATCTAGGAGTAAGTCTTAAAGAAATTTATGAATGCTTTAAAGAAATAGCTAAGACAACACGTGTCAGTAATATAGATTGCGATTGGGCTAAAGATTATATAGGTATCTATGTTAGACGTGGTGACAAATTGAGAAACAATAACGAAAAAATTCCTCCTTATGAGATGAGTAAAAGTTATGCAGATAGATTACACAACGAAATAGTCAAGTATGTTAGCCTTTATTATCCATTTTCAAAAGTAATAATCACAGGAGATGATCATGAATATATGGAAAAGTTAAGCAAGTGTTTAAAAAACGATGTAGTAATACAAAGAGGTAGTGCAACTGAAGACTTGACAATTCTTTCTAAATGCCAAATAATAATTCAAGCCACAAAGTATTCAACTTTTTCAATAACAGCAGCACTTTTAGGCGGGAAACCTTTAGTTAATTTCAATGATATCTTACAAGAACCTACTGTTGATTGGGATTGGACGTGTATTATAGAAAAAGACACTATTAAAAAAAAAATTGCATTAGTTGTTGCTAGATACAAAGAGGATATTAAATGGCTTTCATATCTAGCACGTAATCCTCAATGGGAGGTGCATATTTATAATGACGGCGATGATTTAGATCCGTTTTACTCTTCATATTTTACTATTCACAAGGGAGATCATGTTCCAGGTGAAGCATCTAAATATTTAGATTTTATATGTTACAATTACCACATTATGAAAGAAAAGTATGAGCGCGTAGTTTTCATGCAAGCAGACCCTTTTCCACACTCTCCTGATCTGATTGGTCTTCTTGAACAATCAAAACACTGGTCAATACCATACCAAGGTCTTACATATGGTGCATTCCCACCTCCTTGGGGGAGTGAAACAAAAAGGTTATTTGATACAACTAAATACATTGGAAATTTGAGACTTTGGTGTGAAGAAATGAGAAGTGATTTAACATCTGTCGATTGGGATGAACCATGGCTTTCACAATGGAAACAATCATTACATGCGTCTAGTTTGCCATACAAAAATTTAACAGACGTTAATGAGTTTTGTGCTAACTATGGAGCCAAAGCAGGTAGTTCAAATAAATGGTATTGTGCTATATTTGCGGTAACACCTGAAGGTATACAACAACAAAATTTAGATGTATGGAATAAGATTCGTAATGATTCAAAAATTAATATAAATTACACAGTATTTGAAACAAGAGGAAGAATAAGGGAAAGAAAACAATATAATAGCGGAAAGCAATTTGCAATACTTATGGAATACATGTGGTGTCCTCTATTTTCAATCAAGGATGATATGCATTAAACTTCAAACTACTCGGCTTTCTAAGTGAAACAATTCACTTTGTCTTTGTCTTTATCTTATTTATTATATAGTTAGTTTATAGATACATATGTAATAGTGAAGGATTCACATTTGTATTCTTTTTCTTACAATATTTCGCGACGACTTCTTCATCCACCTTTAGAGGATATGATTCATTCCCTAATAGAACATTAAGGTTTATGTTACTTATAATAGACTCGAAGTTTCTCTTCAGGTTTCTCACACCCGCCTCTGTATCCGTGTTATTGATGATATTTCTAATGATGTCGTCGTTTAGTTCGATGTCATCAGGAACGATGTTGAATTGCTTCAGAATTTCAGGGACAATATGATTCCTCGAAATCTCAACCTTGTCCACTATAGAGTAGTCTTTTGTTTCAATACGAATCATTCTGTCTTTTAGAATAGGGCTCACACTTGAGTCATCGTTATAGGTGAAGATGATGAGCGCTTTTGATAAGTCAAAAGGTATCTCTGAAAAATACTTATCATTAAACTTATCGTTCTGACTTGGATCCGTCAGATGAATGAGCACGTTAATTATCTCCTGGCCCTTAGTCGTATCACTAATCTTATCGAGTTCATCAAAGTAGATGATAGGATTCATATATTTAGCCTGCATCAATAACTCAGCTATCTTACCCCAAGTAGAACCCTCATACGTATATCCATGACCGTCTAAGAAAGAACTGTCGTGAGTGCCACCGAGTGGAACAAACGCAAAAGGTAGATCCAGTGCCTTCGCTAAGCCATCTTTAATCAGAGTCGTCTTACCTACACCAGGCTTTCCATGAATACCAATCACATTCCCTTTAGATACAGGATTAGAAATCCACTGCGCAATAATCCTTATAATCTGATCCTTTGCTTCCTTGTGACCATAAATCTTCTCGTCGAAGTCAGCCTTTGTCTTCTTCATGAATTCGACTATCTTCTCTTGACCCTCTTCGTATTTAATAGGAAGCTCCTTAAACTTTCCAAACGGAATATTACACAAGGATTGAATCCAATTCTTCAACTTATGATATTCTCCGTTAGATGTACTCATGTTTCCTAAGTGATCTAACTTTTTATAGGCAATTGCCTTTACATTTACATCCATGTCCCTGGAAAGAATCTTGAATTTTAAAGGAATTGCATCATTGTTTAACTCAATTAGTTTTTTATGTTCTTTGGCAAAAGTTAGTTTATCTTCCATCGAAAAGGATTTCATATATTTTAATTCAGTCATCGAAGCTTTTTGAACGAATTTTGTAACTATTTTTTCGTTTTCATCATTAAGTGGTTTTTCTTTTTTTAATAGGGTCATCAAGTCCTTGTCATTGACTTTCTTGAGAATAGATTCAGTCGTGTTGATGTCGAATAACTTCATGAGGGCATTTCCTTGGTGTTTTTCATCTTCATCTTCTTCATCTTCTTCCTCATCTTCTTCATATTCTTCCCCGTATTCGTCTTCGTCTTCGTCTTCGTCTTTGTAGTCTTCGTATTCATCGTATTCATCGTATTCATCGTATTCATCGGCATCGTATTCATCGTATTCATCGATGTTGTATTCATCGTCGTGGTCATCATCGTCATCAACAACATCATAGTCGGGATCGTCTTCAGTGTCGTCGTCTTCTTCGTCGTCTTCTTTGTCGTCTTTGTCTCTGTTTTTGTTTTTGTCTTTGTTTTTGTCTTTGTTTTTGTCTTCGTCATCTCCTATGTATCTTTTAATACGCTTATTGTTGTTGCTGTTGCTGTTGCTGTTTGGCAGTGGATAATTGTTTATAACGATGTGTATAGGAATAATGTGGGGTGCTGGTGGTTGTGTGGGTGAATCATCTATTTCATCATGATGCCTCTTGTTTTTACAATCAGTTTGAGTAGCAACAGTAGCTACTTGTTTGGATTGTAAAAGCTGTGTTTTATATCTGGTGAGCATTATGTATTTGATTTAATTTATATAAATAAGTTTGATATCATTTTTTTAAGTTGATTCTTATGTTCAAAAAAATGAATATATTAATTTAAAAATAATATATTGAATTAGTAATATTACAGAACGATCATGACCATATACAAAGAATTATCGTTTGAAAATGAGGTCAAGAACATTGAAGGTATTCAGTTTTCTATCATGAGTGCCGATGATATCAGGAAAATGTCTGTCGCTGAGATTGTTTCGACTGACACATATTCAGGCAATGAACCCATCATCGGTGGCCTATTCGACAGCAGAATGGGCGTCATCGAAAACGATAAGACTTGTAAAGTATGCATGCAAAAGAATACCTTTTGCCCTGGACATTTCGGCCATATCGAATTGGCAAAGCCCATCTTTCATATGCAATTCTTTGATGTGGTCAGAAAAATATTAAAATGTGCATGCTTTAGGTGCTCGTCTCTTCTCGTGGATCCAGAAGATCCCGATATCGCCAAGATTATCAATAAAAAAATATCCAGACAAAAGAAATTCGACATCATATACAAAGCCTGTTCTAAAGTCAAACGTTGTGGCACTATCAATCCCAATGGCTGCGGAGCCAAACAACCAAACAAGATCACTAAAGAGAATATCGGAAGGATTATCATGGAGTGGAAAGACGATGAGAAGAAAGACTCTGTAACACAAACATCTGAAACAACAGATATCAAAAAAGTCGTCTTCACCGCCGAAGATATTCTCAACATCTTTAAAAGAATCACAGATGTCGATGCCAATGCACTTGGTTTCTCAAGGGAAATCAACCGCCCCGAGTCATTAATCTGCACCGTATTTCCAGTGCCCCCTCCCGCAGTTCGTCCTTCAGTCAGAAATGAAACAGGCCAACGTTGCGAAGATGATCTCACTCACAAGCTTTGCGATATCATCAAAACTAACAACACTTTAAAACAAAAAATTGCCAAGGATGCCTCTAAAGACCACATTGACTATTGGGTATCACTCGTCCAGTATCACGTATCTACTTTTGTCGATAACCAGCTTCCTGGGGTGCCTCCAGCCAAACAAAGGACTGGACGACCCCTCCGTTCAGTCACAGAGCGTTTGAAGTCCAAAGAAGGCAGAATCAGAGGCAATCTCATGGGAAAACGCGTAGATTTCTCTGCGCGCAGTGTTATCACCCCTGACCCAAATCTGAGCATTGACGAAGTTGGAGTTCCCATCAAGATTGCAATGAATTTGACTTTCCCTGAGATTGTGAATGATTTTAACAAAGATAAACTAATGAAGATTGTCAAGAATGGCCCTGATAACTATCCTGGTGCAAAATATATCAAAAAGAGCTCTTCTAACTATCGCACGATGATGATCAATGAAAATAATATTAACAACATCATACTTGAGAATGGCGACATTGTTGAACGTCACTTACAAAATGGCGATTACGTCTTGTTCAATAGGCAACCTTCTCTTCATAAAATGTCTATGATGGCTCACAAAGTCAGAGTCATGGAATATGATACATTTCGATTGAATGTTTGCTGCACCCCGAGTTATAATGCCGATTATGATGGTGATGAGATGAACATGCACGTGCCTCAATCCCTTCAGACTGAGAATGAACTCATCGAATTGGCGAGTGTTCCAACACAAATCATCTCCCCCAAAGATTCTGCTCCTATCATATCCGTTGTCCAGGACATTGCCCTTGGTATCTATAAGATAACACATAATGATGTAAAATTGCTTGAGAAACAAGTCTTTAATCTCATCGCGAATAACACGCGATTTACTGGGATCATTCCAGATCATAACGGGCATGCCACTGAAATTGATAAGAATGGTCTTAAGATAAGCAATAAAGTATGGTTTGGAAACAGGGTGCTTTCCACAGTGTTCCCTCCAACACTAAACACGCGCGTTGGAGAAGTCCTTATTGAAGACGGCAACATCAAAGAGGGTATTCTGAGTAAGAAAACGTATCAGGACATGACAAATGGTATCGTTCATGCTATCTATAACGACCTTGGAAAAGATGAGACGAGGAGTATTTTCGATAACACTCAGCGTATTATTTGTGATTGGCTCGTGTATAATGGTTTTAGTGTTGGTGTTTCCGACCTCATCATTGGTCATAAAACGAAAGGGATTATTAAAGTCGCTCTGGATAATATTGACACAGATGTGGAAGTCTTCATGAATAAAATTTATAAAAATGATTTCAATAACTTTAGTATGATGACCAATGAAGATTTCGTTGAAAAGACCCTGGCTAACATCATGAATACACACAACAAAAGCATTGAGAAGGCTGTTATTGAGGATGAGAACATCAAGAGTCCCGATAACAGAATGTTGAGCATGGTTAATTCTAAAAGTAAGGGTAATATCATTAACGTCTTACAGATGATGGGCACCGTTGGACAGTGTAGTGTGGAAGGTAAGCGAATTAACTATGGTTTCGATAATAGAACCCTGCCGCACTATCACAAATATAATGACAGCCCTGAGGCTCGTGGGTATGTCAAGCACTCTTTCATCGACGGTTTGACTCCTCAAGAGTTTTTCTTCCACGCTATGGGTGGCCGAGAGGGTTTGATTGATACAGCTGTAAAATCCGTAACTGGTGATACTGACATCATCATTCTTGAAAATGGTATTGCTCGTGATGTTAAAATCGGTGATTGGATTGATAATTTTATGGAAAAATATCCTGACCAAATTGAATATGAAGAAACACGTCCTGATTTTGAATTCTTGAGAATTGATGATAAAGTCAAAGTATATATTCCCACTGGTGATGATGATGGTAATGTTACTTGGGAAGAATTAACAGCAGTCACTCGTCATGACCCTACTGATATTGTATATGAAATAAAAACTGCTGGTGGTCGAACATGCACTGTTGCAGACAGTGAGTCATTGCTCATTTGGAATGGATCACAATATATTAAAAAGCATTCGAGCCTTGTTGAAGAAGGAGACTTTATACCCATATCTATTAATTTACCAGCTCCTCCTGTGGAAATGAAAACCATTGACATGACTAAATATTTTCCTAAGGATAAATATGTGTATGGTTCTGAATTTCATAGATGCGTGAAGCTCATGAAAGAAGCACAGGGTGACAGTTTTCGCATACCAATTGGATGGTATGAAGAAAATAATGGAAATGTTTTCACACTACCTTTTACCTCCAAAGCACGTGTGCAAAGAACTGTCGTAAGATCAAATACTGAGAATATTAGAGAGAATTGCATTTATCCCTTTCATGCTAAACGCGAGCATTCTCATCTACCCGCTCAATTTGAATTGGATTTCGATAATGGCGCCTTTGTCGGATTATATCTCGCAGATGGTTGTTATCATGAAAAATCTGGAACTATTTCAATTGCTAAAGATGATGAGTCCGTTCAAGAATTTGTTAAGAAATGGTTTGATAGATATGGTATAACTTACAGAATTGATACATCACAAAAAAAACGCGGAATAAGCACAAGCATTATTGGGAATTCTACGTTATTTGCGAGATTCATGAGAGATTTAGTTGGACATGGTTCTAGAAACAAACATATTCCAGTTGAGGCTTATAATGCTCCTATTGAATTCATTAAGGGTATCCTCAGTGGATATTTCTCTGGAGATGGATGCATTGAGAAAGGTGGAATATGTTCAACTTCTGCTTCAAGATCTTTATCAGAAGGTATATCATTCTTATGTTCCAGAATTGGTGTATTTGCAAAAATGTCTGTTAAAATACAAAAAACAACAAACTTGGATATGGATGTGAATGACATTGCTCCACAACATGGATTGTCAATTCGTGCTCAATTTGCAAGAAGATTTGCAAATCAAATTGATTTAATTCATGAAGAAAAAAATATAAAATTGAAAACAGAACACTTTGCTGAAGAACATCGTAACTTTGAAGAAGTACATGATACTGTAAAAGATAAAATTATAAGCATTACAAAGAAATCTGGCTTTGATACATGTGAGAAAATGTATGATGTCACGGTTCCAGAGACATTAAATTTTATGGGGAGAGGAGGGTGGATCTGGCGAGATACGTCCGAGACAGGATATTTACAAAGGAAACTCGTTAAGGCAATGGAAGATATGAAGGTGCATTTTGACATGTCCGTGCGAAACGCGAATGGTCAAATCATTCAATTCTTATACGGTGATGACGGCATGCACTCTTGCAAGCTCGAGAAACAGCACATGTCCTATTTAAAATTTGGCACGACCATAGATGATATTAAAGCACAATTCTTTGCTGAGGGTGTCAAATCATTCAAAGGATATGTGAATAATGAAGTGTTCAAGCGCATGAGTGTTAAGGAGACTGCTAAGGTTATTGACAAACAGCTTTTGGATTACTTTAATATGATTATCGAGGACAGGCAGTTTATCATTGAGAAAATTCTAAAATTCAAAGCTGAAGACACTATCATATATCCTATTGCATTTAATCGCACGATCAATAACATCATCTCTATATATGCATTAAATAAACTTAAGACAGCTTCTGACTTGTCTGTGGATTATATATTTGAGAAAATGGAAGAGTTGTATGCGCTCAAGGTGTCGAACGTGAATGATGGTAACAAGATACTTCACATATTGATACGCCACTTCTTTAATCCTAAGAGACTTATACAGGAATTGGGATTTACCAAAGATGCCTTTGATTACCTGTGTAAAAATGTGGAGCACACGTTCTATAAGTCTCTGGTGCATCCCAGTGAGCTTGTTGGGGTTGTATCAGCGCAAAGTATTGGTGAGCCAACTACTCAATTGACGCTGAATACCTTTCACTTGTCTGGTGTAGCGTCTGCTTCAAAGGGTGTTCGTGGTGTTCCAAGAATCAAGGAACTGTTGAGTGTTTCAAAGAATATTAAGTCTCCCTCTCTGACTATTCACCTTGTCGATGAATATGCGATTGATGTTGCCAAGGCAGAAGAAGCTAAAACATATATTCAAACTTCATACCTATCTGATTATGTTGATAGTATTGAGATTTATTATGAAAATGAGACAGTGAATACGGATGACAGTATCCTTGCTGCTTATACTAAATATTCTATTCTCACTGATAATGATGAGTTTCAATACGCTGATTGCGAGGGTAAGGATAATCCCTGGTTGTTGCGCCTTGAACTCAATCCTGAGAAAATGTCAAATAATCGCATCAAAACGGTTGATATTTATCGCGCTATCATAAGCAGTTATAACGAAAGAGTGTTATGTGTGCACAGTGATGACAATGATGAAAAGGTTATCTTTAGAATCAAGCTCATTCCCGATAATAGTGCTGATATTATCACGGATATGAAGGCGCTGGAACAAGAGCTCATGCAGCTGGTGATTAAAGGGATATCTGGAATCTTAAATGTATCAACACAACCTGATTCTAATGTCATGCATATTAATCCTGAGACTTTGAAATTAGAAGTAAAAGAGAATAAGCAAGCTGTTGATGTTGAGAAATCTTCTAAGAGTAATGTTCATTGCACTCTTATCACGGATGGAACAAACTTGTTGGACATTCTAGGACTCAGCAAGTATGTGGATCCAGTGAAGACAATTTCCAATGATATCTTTGAGATATATGAGGTGCTCGGCATTGAGGCAGCTCGACAAGCGTTATTCAATGAGATTGATGATATTTTCAAAGAAAGCGGTAATGTGAATCAGAGGCATATTTCGCTGCTTGTGGATACGATGACATCTAAAGGAGCACTGTTGTCTATTGATAGGCATGGTATTAATAGAAGCGATATCGGCCCCCTTGCTAAATGTAGTTTTGAAGAGACTGCTGATATCTTGATCAAGTCTGGTGTGTTCGGTGAATATGATAAGATGCAAGGTGTTGCTGCGAATGTCATTGTTGGGCAGATTCCAAAATCTGGCACTGGTGATTCGGATATAATGTTGGATGAAGAAATAATAAGTAAAGCTATGAGGAAATATGGCGATGATGATAGTGATGGTGATGTAGATGATAGTCAGGTGGCGAATATAATAGAATTATGTGGAAATGTTGGCATTAAATTCGATATGCCTTTGAAAAAGATAATTGAGGAGGATGATATGGATATTAATATTAAAATCAAATCTTAAAATGAATAAATTTTAATTCAAAAAAATGATTATTTCCACCACTTTAAGGAGGGCAATAAAATTATTTAAAGAGAAATTAACAACCGCTAAACTCATTTAAAGAACATCATGCTTGCTAATCACATCTGCAGAGGTGTGAAGAAGAATGGTAAAAGATGCAGCTATTTTTGTCAGGATAATTTCATGTGTAAGATTCATGCTGGTCAAGCTGTTCAAGCTGGTCAAGCTGTTCAAGCTGTTCCTCAGGATTGCGCTATATGTCACGAGGTGATAGAACATCTGTTTGGGATGACGACACCTTGTGGGCATATGTTTCATACGAAGTGTTATCAAAATTGGCACGACACACCACATGGCAATACGTGTCCTCTGTGCAGAGGTCCTCTTAAGAAGATGCCCATTGAGACAATGCATTCTATTGTTAATGATTTGAAAGAAGTGCGTTCGATGTTTGTCGATGATTTCATGCCAGCTTATGAATCCTTCAGGTTGAAGAAAAATGAAATGACTGAAAAGATTCAGGCTGTGATTGAAAATATACATTCAAAAATACTTTCCGAAGCACCTTCAACAACGGATAAGAAAATTCTAAGTGACAATATGGATAATCTTATCAATCTGAAAATAAATATTATAGGGTCTAAGTGATAATATGCTTAATCTTATCAATCTGAAACTAAATATTATGGAGTCTATCTCAAAAGATAGACTTCTTTTTTTTGCAATTCATATCATTTGAGGATAACGATATGATCTATTTACATATTGATATTCATATAATTCCTTACGACATATGATGATACAATTCTTACCAAATATAATACTAGAAATAGAATCAATATTGTCTAAAAGTATAGGACACTTTAATCTTATTTGATTCACATCATCAATATTCATAACTTCTCTATTCAGTAAATGAAGAACGTCTCTAAATACATTAATAATATTCATTTGATGATCCTTGCCATATCTGGTTTTATAACCATATAGACAACCATTTTTCCAATATGATGTTTCAATGTCTTCTATAATATAAATTCCACCAGGTTTAACATGGGAGAACAATTTGTTGAATGTAAATAATTGGTGTTCTGGTATGTGAGAACTATCGTCTATAATGACATCAATGTCATCTCCTGTGCGTGATACTAACTTTTCTAAATCATCGGCACTGGACTGATCGCCCTTATATACAGTCAATTTTCCATGTGAATATTCATTATTAACATCTAATCTATATATATTTGCTTCAGGACAATATTGACACCATAAATAACCATTCTTACCATCATCGAGACCAATTTCCAATAATTTTTTTATATCACGTTTGATGTATTTATCATAGAAACGATGATATCCATGATGATGAAATTTATTTGATTTAGATTTAATACCAATCTTGTAAAGATCAGAATGAGAATTCATCTTTATTAATCCATGAAAATAATAAATTAACAAAAAACGCAATATAATTAATATATTCAATAATAGTAATTAATCTAAATGTTCCGCTTCAATGGAATGATGATTATTCTCTCAGTTATTCCATTGGTGATATTCTATCAAATAAATAAAAAGAATAGGTTGATGATCTATGTGCATAAGAAGAATAAGTTAATATATTACGTTATGAAGGCGTTGATTTCGATTTTGGCAATCACATTCATGATATATATAAAGGATTTATTCACTCAATAAATTCATTTAAAAATATTTCAGTAAATATAATTCATATAATTCATATAATGTCATCTTCTGCAATTGGTATTGATCTTGGAACTACATACTCCTGTGTGGGTGTGTGGCAAAATGGTCGCGTAGAAATTATTGCTAATGATCAAGGTAATAGAACAACTCCCTCTTATGTTGCTTTCACCAATGAGGAACGTCTTATTGGTGATTCTGCAAAGAATCAAGCTTCTATGAATCCTAAAAACACTATTCATGATGCCAAGCGTCTTGTGGGACGAAATTTCAACGACGAACATGTTCAAGCTGATAAAAAACTTTGGACGTTTGATCTCGAGGATGATGGAAGGAATAAACCTAAAATTTCTGTCGATTACAAGGGCGAAAGAAAATCGTATTATCCCGAGGAGATTTCCTCTATGGTTCTCGTGAAGATGAAGGAAATCGCTGAGACTTACCTTGGAAAGTCTGTAAAAGATGCCGTCATTACTGTGCCAGCGTATTTTGGTGATGCGCAACGTCAAGCGACAAAAGATGCAGCTGTCATTGCTGGTCTGAATGTGCTTCGCATCATCAATGAACCTACCGCCGCTGCTGTGGCGTATGGTCTCGATAACAAGTCTGATAAGGAGAAACGTGTTTTAATTTTCGACTGTGGTGGTAAACAATTGGTTGAGTGTTGTTAAAAGCCTTCTGCCTCCACGTTAAAAACACTGGGTGAATTGCTGGAAAATCTTGAAGCATTGAATACCACAATAATGACATAAATGTGTCATTGTGAAGGTCTGATAAATTCAATGTATGAGACAATCAGCAGCCAAGATTAATTGTATTGCAATTAATAAGGTTCAACGACTAATAGCGCCTGGAATTATCTATTTAAATAAATGACTCTATGAGTGATATAGCACTCACACTATGAATAAAGCTGAAATTAGCCTACTTACTTCTAAATTAGCGCATGTTTATGATAAAAAGACAGATGTTTTTATTGATATTTCAAAGATATCGATAAAGAGTATTTCTCATAAATATTCAAACACACACGTGCCCATATACAGATTCCATATTGCGGATGAGGTGATCACAAAGAATAACGATTTTGTTATTGATTATGTGTGCTTACACTGCGATAGGACAATCACTTGTGCTCTCAATAACATTACGCGAAAAATCAACAAAGGCATTACAAAGTGTAGAACCTGTAAAGAACTTGACGAACACAAGCGACAATTGCATTCTGAATATATGAAGATCCAACCTGCGAAGGTAAGCATTTTGGACAAAATCCAATCAGATGCATTAGCATTCGAAGATATGGATGATGACTGGAAGGACTCTTATTTTAAGCGCCACATGAATCGCGAAGAGTTTGATTATATAAAGCCTAAGATCAAATCGATTCAGAAAGGTAAAATAAGCAACTTATGCGACTTACAGTATTATCCTGTTGTAAGCATCATTAACCAGTCAAGATTCTGTCCGTATCTATATGATGCTAAGAATGATTGTATTGAGAAAATCAAGGATATTGAGTTTGTGTGTGATTCTTGCAATGACACATTCATGAGCACTGATCTTATAACGCATAAGAACAAGATCAAGTGTTTATGTCGTGATTGTAATTTGACGAATAATATTTTCAAAATACGCAAGTATCGAAACGCAAGTGATGAACCTATCTTGTATCAGTCAAAGTTTGAATTGAAATTCATACGCTTTTGCAATGAGAATAAAATAAGACTCGAGAACGGACCTAAAATTCCATATGATTTGAACGGTAAGCAACGCACGTATAGAGTTGATTTTTATATTCCAAAGCTAAATATATTGATTGAGATTAAAGATAATCATATTTGGCACAAAGAACAGGTTCATAACGGCAAATGGCAAGCCAAATTAGAAGGAGTAAGTAAGTATAATGAAATTCATAGTAGTTCATTTATCATCATCTTTCCTAAGAACTATGTAAAACTCACTAAACAATTGAGTGAGAATTATTGGGCAAAGATAATAGATAATTAAGATATAGTCTGATCTGTATTGAAAGATACAGAAGTTTAGAGTGGTATTCTAAACGATAACAAAAAATGGGAACTTTTGACGTAACAATCCTGAGTATTGAAGACGGTGTATTCGAAGTTAAATCTACGGGTGGTGATAGCCATCTCGGTGGTGAGGACATTGACAACCGTCTCGTAGAACATTTTATTAAAGAATTCACAAGAAAACATAAGAAAGATCCAACTGGAAATGATAAAGCTCTCCGTCGTCTTCGCACCAGTTGTGAAAAGGCGAAGCGTAGTCTTTCATCTGGTAATCAAACACAAATTGAGATTGATAGCTTCTTCGATGGTATTGATTTCACTGCATCGCTGACTCGAGCGCGTTTCGAAGAATTGTGTTCCGACATCTTTCGTCGAACTATCGATACAGTTGAGAAGGTCATTCTTGATGCTAAGATCTCTAAATCTGATATTGATGAGATTATTCTTGTTGGTGGAACTACGCGTATTCCTAAGATTCAAAAGCAACTATCTGATTTCTTCAATGGTAAGGAGCTGTGTAAGTCTCTCAATCCCGATGAAGCAGTTGCTTACGGCGCAGCTGTTCAAGCCGCTATTCTCTCTGGTGAGAAAGATAGCACTATTCAAGATCTACTGCTTCTTGATGTTGCTCCTCTTTCCTTGGGTATCGAAACAGCTGGTGGTGTTATGACGAATCTTATTGAGAGAAACACTACTATTCCTACCAAGAAGTCACAAGTGTTCTCGACATATGCTGATAATCAACCTGCTGTGACTATTCAAGTATTCGAGGGTGAGCGCAAATTTACTAAGGATAATAAGCTTCTTGGTAGCTTTGAGCTCAGTGGAATTCCTGCTGCGCCGCGGGGGGTGCCTCAAATTGAGGTGTCCTTTGATATTGATGCTAACGGTATTCTAAATGTATCAGCGATCGATAAGGGTACTGGTAAAAAGCAGACAATTACCATCACAAATGATTCTAAGATGAGCAAAGAACAAATTGAAGATATGATTAAAGAAGCTGAGAAGTATAAGGCTGAAGACGAGGCTCAAAAGGAACGTATTGAAAGCAAGAATGCGCTTGAAAACTATCTTTATAACACCAGAAACACTATTGATAAGCCTGAAGTGAAGCTTCCTGAAGATGAGAAGAAGACAATTCTCGATGAAATCAGCGAACAAATCAAATGGTTAGATGAAAATCAAGCCGCGACTAAGAGCGAGTATGATGATGTGTTGAAAGAAGTTCAAGATAAAATTAATCCTATCATCTCAAAGATGTATGCTGCTGGTGCTCCAGGGCCTGAGGCTGCTGTTGCCGCTGATCCAATTATTGAGGAGATTGATTAGTAAAACATAGTAAAAATGCTTAAAATTATTAAAAAATGATCTTTAAATAAATTTTTTAATTCAATAAAACAATTAAGAAAAGTTATACTAAACAAAATGGTTGTCATTAAAGAAGAACCTGACTACACCCCTGGTATCTATAACCCGCCTACAAACGCCTACTATACGCAACTAAAATGCTCAGTTCAACCTAAGGACATCGGCAAGCTTGTTGGGCATAAAGGCAAGGCATTCAACGCAATCACTCGATGTGCAGGCGTTTATTACATATGGATCAACAATGACACACGTGATATCGAAATATGGGGACCTCAAGCCAGGCTTGAGAACGCTAAGCTCAGACTCATTGAGCGCATGCAACTCATTCAATCACGCACTGCATAAACTTACTTAAAACAAAAAAAACAAAAAAAATATATACATGTATCATATAATGTGATACATTTTTTACTTTTTATATCTGTTTATTTTTGTCTTTTTTGTCTTTCTATTGAAAGACAAGTATATCGACAATATACAAAAAATAAAAAATACAATGAAAATACCCTTCATTCTTATTTATTCTTCACATAATTTTTTTATTACTATGTAAAATAAATAATATCTTATATATATATAAAATGACCGATCCGCTTTCTGAAGAAGAGAAAAAAAATACAGTAGTAGCAGATGAAGTAGTAGCAGATGAAGTAGTAGGTGGCAAGAAGAAAGCTATGGCTAAGCCCAAAGCTGCTGCCCCCAAAAAGCCTGCTGCCCCTAAAAAGGCTGCGCCCAAAAAGCCTGCTGCCCCTAAAAAGGCTGCGCCCAAAAAGCCTGCTGCCCCTAAAAAGGCTGCTGCCCCTAAGAAAAAGTAAAATATTTTTGTCTTTTTTGTCTAAAATATTCATATTTTGATTGAAAAATCAAAATAATATATTTAAACTAAAGAAAAATCTTAGTGTCAAAAGGGATATCAAGTGATGTTAATATATTATGTGATGAATAAATAAATAAGAATGAAGGGTATTTTCATTGCACTGTTTATTTTACATTTTGTGTTAATATACTTTGCTGTCAATAGAAAGACAATAGACAGTGTGCCAATTTACGTTATAAGTGGCAAAGATTATAGTAAAAGATTTAATAGAACAGTTGGGATAATAAAAGAAATGCAATTCAGCAACTATAAAAAATGGGAAGCCGCGTTTCCAGAAAATAAAAAATTTACGATGAACAACAAGGAGCACGTGTGTTCACTGAAAAAAGGGGCATTCGGTTGTTCCATTTCTCATAGAACATTATGGAAGCACATCTATGAGAATCACAAAGGGGACGAGTGGGTCGTCATATTTGAAGATGACATCATGTTGCCAAAAAATGTTAAAGCGCAAGATGTGAAGCAACTCATGAAAAAATATATGCAGAAAGGAACACACGATACATCTGATGTAATATATTTCGGTTATTGTTGGACGTATTTGTGCACGCACGCTTACGCGGTAACTCCAAAGGGTGCAAAAATATTATACGACAATACGTATAATTGTATAATTACAAATCCCCAAACAATAGACAAACAGATGAACACGCTAAGGGAAAATAACATCGTGAAGGTTTTGAGAACGGCGGAATATGAAAAACAAGAAACGTCGTGGGCAGAGGGTTTAATTCATCAACTATATGGTGATAGTATAATCCAAAGCCATAATTGATATCTGTCCTTATTTTTTGTTTATATTTATTATCTATATTTAGTATTTTTGATATTTTCAGATGAAATTATTTAAAAACGAATTCGACTGACTAAATTATATACATATATAACATATACATCATCATGATAAGAAAATCGTATAACTTCGTAAAGTTTAAGCGAATCGATATTTATTCTAATATTCTTGATATGAATAAGAGACCACGTTTCATCTCTTTTCATGAAAGAAAGGATGCAGAGAAGTATATCGATTACATGACTGAATTTAGAGCGAAACATGGTTATTGGCAGAGGATAGACCTAAGTGAAGAAAAAAAGGAAATTAGAAGCAAAGTGTTTTTCAAAAAACGCAATGAAGAAAATGTCAAACAGTATTTAGAAATAGAAACAGTTGATGATGATGAATTACAGATGATATTCTCAATGCACACTATATCATTATTACACTGTTACAAGTTTGAAGTTGAAAGTTTGAATTATGATACAAAGTATAATATTCTCATATCAGCACAAGAGTTAGACAGTAATCCAAACGGTGATAAGTATATTCAAATGTTAAATCAATTATATAAAAATTGAAATAACAATGTAATTTGTTAGTGTATTTTATGAGATGTAAATTTTATTGTAAGTTTTCATTTTGTCGTTTAGTTTTTTAATTTCATCTGGATTCTCTCTGCTTCGCAGTTGTCCGAAAAGACATTCAATCTTCTCAGTCTTATTCAGAGGAAACAGTGTCTTCAAATACGTATTTATATCATCCAATAGCTCACTCGTTATACTTCCATCAGCCATAGCTTCTATCACACAAGGTCCTTTGATGAAGTCTGCAATGATTCCATCTGATAAATGAGGACGCTCCACATCTTGTCTGTAATTTTTGTTCTTATTTCCATAAACGAGCTTTCTCTGACGACCATCATGTACAAGAAAAGATTTTGGCCACTTCTCTCTGAAAAGGTCGATAGTTCTCTGTAAAATATTACGTTCTTTCTCATTCGTTGAAAAGAGCCTATAATCAGGTGGGAGACAATTCTGAAAGTGCATCAGATAGTTCATAGCATCTTGTGCCGTATTAACAATAGTAATAGTTACGTGAATATAAATATCGACATTTGGATTAATTTTGTTTGTCAGTTCATATGCGACATGCATCCGATGCTGGCCATCTGCAACGTAAAATTGAACATCATTAGTATGAACTGACTTATCGACGAGTAATTTGACAGTATTGAAATCTTCATATGTATTGGTTTGCTTAAATTTTTCAACGTTTGTAGCGATCATGCTTTTTACTCTGTCTTGATTCACAATACGATTTGACGCCTGTAATTTTAACATATCGGATGGAAAATTTTTAAAACTGATGTAGCCCGTATATTCTTCATATGGTATCGGGACTGGTTTCCTTTGTAGATATTGTTTATTCTTTTCAATGAAAAGCTCTGCTGGGCAAATAGGTGGTTGTGCTGCTTGTGCTTGAGGTAGAGGCAGTTCTTGAGGCATGATGACCTCTGCGGTTGATTGTGCTGTTTTCTGTCTCGTGCGTTTCATTAGTATTATTTTAATTTTTGATTGGAATGTGAATCATTTTTTGAACTGGGAATCATTTTTTCGCAAAATGAAAAATTGAAGGGAAATCTATTTAAACATTAAATGATATGACTATTCATAATGATTAAAAACATTATCAAATCCATTGATATGGATTCTTTATTTTAGCCAAAACTCTGAACAAGCCCCATTAGCTCAGTTGGTTTTAGAGCGTGGTGCTTATAAACAACTTCGTTTATATTCGAGTGTTGTAAAAAACACATACGCAACGCCAAGGTCGCTGGTTCGATCCCAGCATGGGGTAATCATTATAAGAGTTATGGTTAGAATGGAACACCATATGCTATAACCTCCTCGTTGGTGTGTTCTGGGTAACTCCAATGATAGCATAAAGCCTATACAGTTGATGATGTCATGCCCGAGTGGTCAAAGGGGGATGACTTAAGCTCATCTAGATTAAATTCTGCGCAGGTTCGAACCCTGCTGACATCAACATCTTTTTTCTCTTTACAATAGAGTTTATCTATTCAAAATTACTAATAAAAAATAAAAATAATAATAATAATAATAAATCATTGTATGAATAAAGTAATTAAACAAAACAAATTATACAATAGGTTAATCCAGACACATATGATAAAAAGCGTATAACTCTTAAGATCATATTTGATGGCAGCTTTTTAGTTTTCTCAATATACATTTCTACATCTTTTAGAGTGTTCATTCAAATCTCTTCCTTTGACATAAATAAGATAGAGTGTTTGTTCTTAAAATCTTCCCATTTCTTACGGATATGCTGATTTTTCATAATCTGTATTGATTTCGCATAATTTTTCTTTTGAGTTGATATCCAGATACCCATCTGTTTAATTTTCGGTTCTTTATCTCTCATTGATGGCAGCTTTTTAGTTTTAGTTTTAGTTTTAGTTTCAGTATTTTCAATATAAATTTCTACATCGTTTAGAGTGTTTATCCAAATCTCTTCATTTGACATAAATAAGACAGAGTGTTTTCTCGTAAAATCTTCCCATTTCTTACGGATAGTCTGATTTTTCATAATCTTTCTTGATTTAACATAATTAGTTTTTTGAGTTGATATCCAGCTACCCATCTGTTTGATTTGAAGGTCTTTATCTGTCCTTGATGGCAGCTTTTTAGTTTTAGTTTTAGTTTCAGTATTTTTAATATACATTTCTACATCTTTTAGAGTGTTGATCCAAATCTCTTCATTTGACATAAATAAGATA
>Ga0209550_10001958_pt1 | contig 19889 bp, 24 predicted proteins | sample LauGreSuBDMM15SN_2_FD_187567 | JGI IMG/M metagenome (GOLD analysis project Ga0209550, IMG submission 187567) | Freshwater lake microbial communities from Lake Michigan, USA - Su13.BD.MM15.SN (SPAdes) (version 5) | ecosystem: Environmental > Aquatic > Freshwater > Lake | place: Lake Michigan... | reverse complement strand
AGCCCCCATCGTCTAGTGGCCTAGGACACTTCCCTTTCACGGAGGTAACAGGGATTCGAATCCCCTTGGGGGTACTTTTTAAAGAGATCTTAAAAAAATTAAGATCTTTTTAAATTTTTAATAACTTTTAAAAATTTTTATTTATGTTTTTGTAAATGCACTATAACCTTTTTCTTCTAATCTTTCCACTAATTCTAAATTACCTGTTTTAATTATTTTTCCATCAGTCATAATATGAACAAATTTTGGTTTCAAATAACTTAAAATTTTTGGGTAATGAGTAATTACAATTAAGGAAGCTTTTTTGTCTAAATTTTTAATAATTCCATCACAAATTATTTTTAAGGCATCCACATCTAATCCTGAGTCAATCTCGTCTAAGATAACTAATTTCGGATTTAGTAACAACATTTGTAAAATTTCATTACGTTTTTTCTCTCCCCCTGAGAATCCTTCATTTAAATTTCTATTTAAAAAAGAAGGATTCATATCTAATTTAGTTAACACTTTTTGAGTTAATCCCATAAATTCTAAAGGATCTAATTCTTCTTGTTTTAAATATTTTTGTTTCTCATTGTACGCAATTCTTAAAAAGTCATAATTCGTCACTCCAGAAATTTCAATGGGGTATTGAAAAGCTAAAAAAAGTCCTTCATGTGCTCTAATTTCAGGATCTAAATCTAATAAATCTTTATTACAAAATGTTATTTTTCCACTATTTACTTCATAAGAAGGATGACCCGCTAAAACTTTTGATAAGGTACTTTTTCCAGACCCATTTGGACCCATAATTACATGAATTTCATTCTCTTCAACAGTTAAATTAAAATCTTTGATAATTAATTTATCGTTGATAGAAGCATTTAAATTTTTAATTTCTAAAATTTTATTCATTTTATCCTACTGTTCCTTCTAATTTTAATGATAGTAATTTGTCGGCTTCAGTTGCAAACTCCATTGGTAACATGGTGAAAACATCTTTACAGAATCCACTAATTAATAAACTTACTGCATTTTCAACACTAATTCCACGTTGAACCAAATAGAAAAGTTGTTCTTCACTTACTTTTGAAATTTTTGCTTCGTGTTCAATAATACTATTTGGATTCCAAATATCTAGATATGGATAAGTACAAGCTAACGAATTTGCACCAATTAAGAAAGAATCACATTGAGAAAAATTTCTTGAAGAATTAGCATTTAAACCAATTTTTACTAACCCACGATAAGAATTTTTAGAATTACCGCAAGAAATTCCTTTTGAAATAATTTTACTTGTTGTTTTTTCGGCAAGATGAATCATTTTTGTTCCAGTGTCTGCTTGCTGAAAATTATTTGTTAAGGCTACGGAATAAAACTCTCCACTTGAGTTTTTTCCAAGTAAAACACAACTTGGATACTTCCAGGTTATAGATGAACCTGTTTCAACTTGAGTCCAAGAAATTTTTGAATTTTTACCAATACATAATCCTCGTTTTGTTACAAAGTTATAAATTCCACCTACACCCTTTTCATCACCACTATACCAATTTTGAACTGTAGAATATTTGATACTAGCATTCTCAAATGCAATTAATTCAACAATAGCTGCATGAAGTTGATTTTCACTGAATTGAGGAGCAGTACACCCTTCTAAATAATTAACAGAACTATTTTTTTCTGCGATAATTAGAGTTCGTTCAAATTGTCCAGAATCTTTGTCATTAATACGAAAATAAGTTGATAACTCTAAAGGACAAGTAACATTTTGAGGTATATAACAAAATGAACCATCACTAAAAACAGCTGAATTTAAGGCCCCAAAAAAATTATCACCAGGTGGAACAACTGTGCCTAAGAATTTTTTGACTAATTTGGGGTAGTAAAGAACTGCATCCGAAATAGAACAAAAAATAACTCCAGATTTTGCTAACTTTTCTTTATATGTCGTCGCAATTGAAACACTATCAAATACTGCATCCACAGCTACATTCGAAAGTTTTTTTTGTTCTGATAATGAAATCCCTAATTTTTCAAAGGTTTTTAAAATTTCAGGATCAACTTCTTCTAAAGAGTTTAGTTGTTTTTTTTGTTTTGGTACAGAATAATAAGTAATCCCATTGTAATCAATTTCATTTACCTTTAAATTCGCCCAAGTTGGAAATTCCATAGTTTTCCATTTCTTATAAGCTTTAAGACGAAAATTTTTTAAAAAATCAGGTTCTTCTTTTTTTTCAGAAATTAAACTTACAATTTCTTCACTAATTCCACTTGGAAATTTTTCATTACTAATGTTAGTTGTAAATCCATACTTATAAGGCTGATTTATAACTTTATTAATTTCAAAATTGGTCTCATTTTTTTTATCACTCATCCTGTAATCTTTTTTAAAGTTAATTAATGTTAATTATAACGAAAGTTTTTAACTTACTAAGGAATTTAGTCTATTCTTTTAAAAACTTAAAGAATAATTTCGTATAATACTATTATGTGGTATATATCTATAAGCAAAATTTAAAATTATTCATTTATTATGAAAAAATTAATTAAATCATCATTAGCCTTAATGGTTGGATTTATTGGGACTTTTGGGTCAGTTGTAAACTCTTCCTTTGCAATTGAACTTGATGAAGCAAGTCGTACAGTACAATTAAACAGTAGCAAAACTGTAGTTTTAACTCCTGAACAAGTAAAACGTGGAAAACGTTTATTCGTTACTACATGTACTATTTGTCATACAGGTGGAATTACAAAAACAAATCCAAACGTTGGATTAGATTCTGAAGCTTTAAGTTTAGCAACACCTACAAGAAACACAATTGAAGGTTTAGTTGATTATATGAAAAATCCTACAACTTTTGATGGTCTAGAATCAATTGCTGAAATTCATCCTAGTATTAGAAGTGCTGATATTTTTCCAAAAATGCGTACTTTAACTGAAGACGACTTATATACTATTGCAGGTCACATTTTAGTTTCTCCAAAAATCCTTGCAGAAAAGTGGGGTGGTGGTAAAATATACTATTAAAATAGTATATTTTTCATAAAATAAGTAGAGTGAAATAAATGATAAGCTTTGAGTTTTTTAATAATTTAAATCCTTTGGTAGGTCCAATTTATAAAAACGAAGTTTTTGTATTTTTTATACATTCTTTATCGGTTTTTTTATTAAATGCGGTCTCTTATTTTTATATTTTCCTAAAATTTTTTAAAGTGCTTTGTTATTCAAAAATGACATTTGAATGGCTTCCAATGATAAATCCTTATGTCTGGCCATTTTCCATTTTTAATGTCTTAACAGGTCCTTATTTCGGATTTTGGTCTCGTGTTTTACCTAGTATTAAACTCGAACGTACTTCTGTTGAAATTTCAGGGATTATTGCTGTCGAAGCTCTAAACTCAGTTGTCTTTTTCTGTATTCAAGCAACTAATTATCTAGTTTTAGTGTTAGATCAATTAGAAGAAAAAATTTTAAATGATATTAATTAATTAAAAAATTTAGGAATACCTAAAAATTAATAGTATAATGTTTTATATAGAATAAAAGTTTGAAAATATGTTAAAAATAAGATTAAAAAGAACAGGTCGTAAAAGTAAACCATTTTACAAAATTGTATTAATGGAAAATTTATCAAAACGTAATGGTAAAGCCATTGTTGAATTCGGATATTATGATCCTCTTCAAAAAATAATTAATTTTGATAAAACAGCTTTACACAAATATATTAATTCTGGAGCACAACCGACAGATACAGTTCGTCACTTAATTTATAAAGTTTTAAGTGATACTTATTAATTATTTTTTAGTTAAAAACTAAAAAATAATTATTCACTTGTAATTATTGTCGCAACAATAGTAATTGAATTCCATAATATAGCACGTACTGATTTTGCTGAATCAACTAAACCTTCCTTTAAAGTGTTTACTATTTTTTTCTCTACTAAATTGTATCCATAAGGATAACCTAATTTTAATAATTCTTGCGAAATGTTGTAGCGTGGAGTATTCGTATTATTAAATAATTCTTGAAAAGGTCTTACTAGGGCGTCTAAAACAATTTGTTGAGCAAATACTTCGTCTCCAATTAAATTTAATGAAGACCAATTTGTTAATTCTTCACGTAAATGTAAATAAAAAGTTCCTCCACCAGGCAACATTCCTTCTTCTAAAGTCGCTTTTATAGTATTTACAGCATTTTCAACTTTTTGTCTCTCTTCCTCAATTTGATATTGATTTGATACTCCGACTTTAATTTTTGAAATTTGCCCTGAAAGTCTAGCAATTCTTGTTTTAAAAATAGATTTTTCGTATTCCGTTTCACTTGTTAATAGTTCACGATTTAATTCATTAATTCTTCGTTTTGCAATTAATTTTGAAAATTTGGAAATAATAAAAGTAGTTTTTTCCTTTTTTACAATTACTTTTTCAGCTTGACCAAGATCTTCTACTTTTAAAATATAATTTGTTTCTTTTAAATTAGAAACTGTGTAATTAGAGTGAGTTAATGTAGCTAAATCTTCCAATAATCCATTTTTTACAAATTTAATAGAACTGTATTTTACTACAACTACTTTTAATTTTTTTTGAATATTATTTAAAACAAGTGTTGAAATAACATCTTTATTAATATCTTCAGCAACAATAATAAGCGCACGATTATTTGTTTTAACAAATTCAATAATATCTCGAATTTGATTAATGGCGTTTATAGGATAATTACTAATTAATACATAAGGATTATCATAAACGGTTTCAAAATTTTTTAAATCATTTACAAAATAAGACGAAGCATAACCTTTATCTAATTCAATTCCTTGAACAATTTCAATCTCGTTTCGTGGCGCAATATTTTCTTCTACTAAGATTAATCCATCACGTCCAATTTGAACCACAGAATCTTTTAAAACATCAAATAAATCTTTATTAACACGTTTTCCTAATGAAGTTTTTAAAATTCCAACTAGTTCTTCTCGATTTGAAACGGGAACGGATAATTCAATTACTTTTTCCATTAAGAAAAAACAAATTTTTTTTAATCCATTTCCTAAAAATACAGGATTATAACCATTTAATAGAAATCGTAATGAAGTTTTTAATAACTGACAACATAATAAAATTGTTGTTGTTGAACCATCACCTGAGATTGAATACGTTTTTGAAGAAGCTTGTTCAAAGAGTTTTAGAATAACATTTGCTGAACTTTCTGGAAAGTCCAATGATTTAATTAATAATGACCCTGTTGTAATAAACTTTAAATCTTTGCTAGTTGCAACGATACCATTTTTACCAGTTGGACCTAACGTAATTTTGATACAATCATCAATATCATTAATTGCTTTGATATTTTGTTCAAGATTACGAAATAAAGAGAAATTTTTTCGAATTTCTTTTTCTTGTTTATTCGTTTTATCAACACTCATTTTTTTTATTTGTTGTTTTTAACTTACTATTATTATTGTTCAACTTTTGTATACGACGAATTGTTGTAATAAAATATATATCTTTATATAATTATAGCATATAAGCGCATGTAGCTCAGGGGCTAGAGCACGTGGCTACGAACTACGGTGTCAGGGGTTCAAATCCCTTCTTGCGCAATTTTCAACATTTAATTTTTTTATATTATTAGTTATACTATCATTGTCAATAAATTATTAACTAATGGGGTATAGCCAAGCGGTAAGGCAATGGACTTTGACTCCGTTATTCGTAGGTTCAAATCCTCCTATCCCAATTTCTTTTTCTTTTATTTCAATTTTATGATTCCACAAATTCAATTTATTAAAGGTGTACGTGAAAATACATTACCTATTGTTAAGTTAACTCGTTCAAAAAATGGTCAAACAGGTACAGCAACATTTGTTTTTATCTACCCCGAAATTTTCTTTTCTAAAAAAATATCTGAAAATCCTATTACAGGGACGTATTTATTATGGGATACTAAAGAAATAATATCAAAAGATATTCAGGTGATTTTTAAACAAGGGCAACCATTTTTAATGAAAATTATTTTTATTTTTAAGAATTCTCAAGAATGGTTTAATTTTTTAAATTTTATGAATTTGTATTCAAAAGAAACAGGACTTTTCTTTTCTGAAAGTTAATCTTTTAATGATTAAATTAAAATTATTAAAAAAATAAATATGGAATATTCTTTATACACTTTAAATAAGAAAACAAACTTAAAAAATTTAACTTCAACAGAATTAATTAATACTTTAAATTTGATTGGTTTTGAAGTAGATGACATTGAAACACTTCCACTATCTACAAATAAATTTTTAGTTGATAAAAAATTAGTTTTAAAAATTCCTGCAAATCGTGAAGATTTATTAAATGAAAAATTATTATTAAAAGATTTTAGTGTTTTATTTTTATTCGAAATTTATCAAACATGGGAAATTTTAAAGAAAAAGTATGATTTTTTAATCAAGAAAATTTCAGAAGATTCAAAAAATATTCCGGTTTATAAAATTAAGTCAAATGATTCAAAATCTTTAGTTTATAAAATTAATTTTAAAATTTTAGAAGAAACGGAATCACCTTTATGGTTAAAAAATAAACTTGTTACTCATGGTTTCCAAAGTACAAATGTAGTAACTGATATTCTAAATTTAGTCCTTTTAGAGTTTGGATCAAACTTTGGATGTTCTCTTTCAAAAAAATTCAATGAGAATCAGAATTTAGAATTTAGTATTCTAGAGACTCCTAAAATAACAACAAATGAATTTGATGAAACTGTTTCTTTACGAGGTGGAACGTGTATTTTAAAAACTTCTAAGAATCAAATTAATACAGTATTTGCAGACGTAGATGTTTTTATAGAAAATAAAAAACTTAACAAATATTTTAGTACTGATGAAAATGATTCTGGTGAAACAGTATTTTCTTTAAATTTTATTTTTAATCCTATTTTTGAAAAAAATAATTTAGAAGAACAACAGATTTTAAAGCAGTATCTTCCTTTTTTACGAAAAAGTTTTAGCGAAAATGTTTCACAGTCTTTCCAAAGAGTTTTAACTCTTTTTGAAATTGTTGGACATGCAACTTTTTTAAACGTCTATTGCACAGAGTATGAAAATTTCAACTTAGGAAAATTTAAATTATTAGAATTAGAAAAAAGCTATCTATGTAAAACATTAAATCTTTTGACTCCAGATGCTCAAGTGTTTCAAAAAGCTGGTTTAACAATACGCTCCGAAAATTCAAACTTTTTTATTTTTGAAATTCCAACTTCTAGAAAAGATTTAGAAAGAGAGATTGATCTAATTGAAGAATATAGCCGTTTTATCGGTTATAAAAATTTTAAAGAAATTTTACCTACTAAGAATTTATTAACTAATAAAAACTCACTAAAACATTACGAATTAATTCAAAACTTTTTTATTAATAGTGGATTTACAGAAATTTTTACTAATTCTCTTGATGAAACTAAAGAGCAAAAAAATCAAATCTTAATCACAAATCCTTTAAATCAAGAATTTTCTGGATTACGTACAAACACTTTTACTAAGCTTATCAGTATTTTTGATGTAAATCTTAAACTAGGAATTCCAAATTTAAAAATTTTTGAGATTGGAAGGGTTTTTAAAAGAGTAAATAAAAAAATAATTGAGCAAGATAAATTAACGGGAATTTTTGAATTAAACTTTATTCATAGTGCCCAACAATATGATTACAATTGGTTAATGGCGAAAGGGTACTTGGAAACCTTTTTAGCGAATTTTGGTTATGGTGAAGCTGAATTTCAAAAAATTGAAATTGGTAATGGTTATTACCATCCAACTCGTTCCGTGGTTATAAAAAAAGACAATAAAATTTTAGGTCGTTTTGGTGAAATTAATCCTAATATTATTGGTTTCGATAATTTTAAATCCCCTATCTTTATTTTTGATTTTAATTTAAATCATTTTAAAAATTTCAAAATCAGTTCAACAATCAAAGTAGCAAAAGACTATTCAAAATATCCTTCTATCTTTAAAGACCTTTCGTTTTTAATAGAGAAAAGTACGAATCTTAGTAGTTTAATCGAGAGAATTAAATCCACAACAACCAATCTAAAAAATGTGGAATTTTTTGATGTATATCAAGATTCTTCTTTGAGTTTTCCTTCCGAAAATAAAGTTAATCTAGGAATTCGTTTAGAATTCCAAGCTTTAAATGAAACACTCACAAGCGAATACGTTGAAAATGAAATTTTAAGATTAAAAACTGAGTTAGAAACCTTATGTTCTATGATTTTTAAAGATTAAATTCAAAATCCTTTTTGTTACTTGAAAGAAATATTCAATATTATTTTATTTTGTAAATATTACAATTTAAGCTCAATTTAAATGAATTCAAAAATCGAACTAATTCTTCAGAATCTTAATTATGAAGACTATGAATATGATGATGAAGACAAAGGTCCAGCCTTAGAAATATACGGAACAGATTTAACATTATTAGCTAGACAAGGTCAATTGGAAGAATGTTTTGGAAGGGAAAAAGAACTGTTAGAAATGATGGAAATCTTAGTTCGCCGTCAAAAAAATAATCCCGTACTTGTTGGAGATGCTGGAGTTGGAAAAACTGCAATTGTTGAATTATTCGCTAACAAAATTGTAAATAACTTAGTTCCTTTTGTTTTAGAAGGTCGTAGTCTTGTAAGTTTAGATTTAGCTCGTATCGTAGCAGGTTCAAGATATCGTGGTGAATTTGAGTTACGCTTTCAACGTGTTTTAGATGAAGTTTTAGCGCAACCTAATATTATTATCTTTATTGATGAAATTCATAATATTGGGGGAACAGGTTCTGCAGAAGGTTCACTTGATGCTGCAAACATTTTAAAACCCGTTCTTTCTAGAAGTGGATTCCAATGTATTGGAGCAACAACAACAAAAGAGTATCAAAGAATTGAAAAAGATCCTGCTTTAAATCGACGTTTTCAACCTATTAAAGTTAAAGAACCGTCTGTCGATGAAACAGTAAAAATTCTTTATGGTATTCGACCAAGTTTAGAAGCTTTCCATAACGTTGAAATTTTACCAGGTGCTTTACGCTTATCAGCAGATTTATCTGCCCGTTATATTTATGATCGTTTTTTACCAGATAAAGCTATTGATTTAATTGACCGTGCAGCTGCAAAAGAAGTTATTCGCTTAACAAATGTAACTGAAGGTTCTGTTGTTTCATCATTAGTTAATGCTAGTTTAAATAATATTGGAACATTAAGAGTAGAAGCATTTAGAAGAGGTGATGTAGCATCGGAATTTGTTTTCCAAGAAGTTGAAAATGCTTATCGTAATTTCTTATTACGATGGATTGAAGCTCCTTTAACTATTCCAGAAGAAGGGAAACCATTACTATCTCCTATTTCACAAGGGTTATTCGATAAAATGAGAATTTCCGTTTTAAAACGAGTGGATGAATTACTTTTTTCTTCAAGTAAACCAAGATCAATTACAAAAACCGTAAAGAAAATTCAAAATCTTTCATCAGATAAAAATTATGAAATTTATCAAGAAGTAACAGAAGATATTAATAGTGGTTTGCAACCAATTTTAAGTACTTATAGAATTTCTTTATTCTTATTTGGAGAGTGGTTAGAAGGTGAACAATTTAATTTCTTAACGTCTAGTTTTAAAGATAAATATTTTTCTGATTTAACAAATGTAATTCAAGATTCAAAAATGTACGATTATATTTGTAAAATGAGACAAGAAATTGGAAACAATCCAGTTTCAGTTTCTATTTCTCATGATTTTTGTGACAGTGATGTTGAATTCTATGAAGAAACATTTGAAATACTAAGTGAATTAGAAGAAAAAAGAATCGCCGTCTTTAATGATTTTGTTAATGAATTAAAACCCATTTTACGAAAAGGAATTGTTGAAAGTTTAAAATATAGTTCTGAGATAGCTGTTTCAGATGATGAGTTAACTACAATTTACAATTTACTAGGTTATTTCTCTACTGATACAGGACGTGAATTTTTATTCAATCTAGATGATCCAGAGTTAATTAAACGTGCTCGAAAACTAGGAGATTTTACTGGATTAAAAAAACGTATTACACAAAAGGAAATACGTGAACTTTTAGCTGATATGACAGGAATTCCAATCCAATCACTTTCGAGTGTAGAATCTCAAAAATTAGTAAATTTAGAATCTACATTACATAAACGAGTTATTGGTCAAGAGGAAGCAATTTCTGCCATTGCAAAAGCAATTCGTAGATCAAGATTAGGGATTCAAAACCCAAATCGTCCAATTGCAAGTTTTATGTTCTGTGGTCCAACTGGAGTTGGAAAAACGGAAGTTACAAAAGCTTTAGCTGTAAGTATGTTCGGAGCTGAAAGCGATATGATTCGTTTTGATATGTCCGAATTTATGGAAAAATTTACGGTATCACGTTTAATTGGTTCTCCTCCAGGTTATGTTGGTTATGATGATGGAGGACAATTAACTGATGCGGTTAGAAGAAAACCTTACGCTGTTGTTTTATTTGATGAAGTTGAAAAAGCTCATCCAGATATTTTAAATATCTTATTACAAATTTTAGAAGATGGACGTTTAACAGACAGTCAAAAACGTCTTGTTCCTTTTGAAAATACTGTAATTATTATGACATCGAATGCTGCAGCTGAAGAGATTCAACAAATTATTAAAGCAGAACGTGCAGAAAGAGGAGATGATTTTAAAGAAGAAAATTTAATTAAAGATGAAAATAGTACGGATGGTTCTACGGAATTTGAAGATGAATATTCAGGAGCAATTAAATTCTTAAAATCTCCAATTACTGAAAATTTCTTAGTAGATATTAAAGAACAATTAAGAGTAGAATTTGAAAAATCTTTTAGAACATTAAAAGATTATGATGTTTTAGAAAAAGAAATTAAGAGTTCAAAAAAAGCATCGAATAATAAAAAAGATGAAAAAACGAGTAATTTAAAAGGAGCAGTATTAGAACGTTTAAGTACTATGTTCTTACCTGAATTCTTAAACCGTTTAGATGATATTATTATTTTCCAACCATTAAAACCAGAAGAATTACGTAAGATTTGTGATATCATGGTTAAAGAAGTTGCGAAACGTGTAGAATCTAAACAAATTATTCTAACTGTTGATGAAAAAGTTAAAACAAAATTAACACGTGAAGGTTATAATCCAATGTTTGGTGCTCGACCATTACGTCGTTTAGTTACAAAATATGTTGAAGATTTAATTTCTGAAACATTATTAAAAATTCAAACTACTGAAAAAACAAGAACAATTAAAATTCAATTAAATGAAGATGATCAAATTGTTGTGAAAAATTAATTAAAAGTAAATTGACAATGAGTAGCTTACATCAGTATAATCTATTCGTTGTCAATTTTTATTATTGATTAATTTGCCGGGATAGCTCAGTTGGTAGAGCAGTGGATTGAAGATCCTCGTGTCACCAGTTCAAATCTGGTTCTTGGCAATTGACTAGTTCTTAGCAATTGAATTATTATTAAAACTTGTTGTACTTGAATCAAAAAATAAGCGAGCAGTTCCAATTGGTCCATTTCGATGTTTTGCAATAATGAATTCCGTTAGGGAAGAATCATTTTTTATTGGGGCATAATAATCTTCACGATAAAGTAGAATAACGATATCTGCATCTTGTTCAATTGAACCACTCTCACGTAAATCTGATAGAAGTGGACGTTTGTTTGTTCGAGCCTCAACATTACGACTTAATTGTGAAAGTAAAAGAATCGGTATATCAAATTCTTTTGCTAAAAGTTTTAAATTTCTAGTAATTTGAGAGATTTCTTGAACTCGATTATCCAGTTTTAAATTAGTTTTCATAAGTTGAAGATAATCAATGATAATTATTGCTTCACCCTCATTTTTATTTAGTGATTTACTTGTTGCAAAAATTTTACGCAATTTAGATCGAATGTCAGTAATAGTTAAATTTGGATTATCATCAATAAAAATTGGTAATTCTGAGATTTCTTTCATGGAATTACTTAACAAATTCCATTCATTATTTGTCATTTTACCTGACTTTAATCTGTTTGAATTAATTTTACAATCTGCGGATAAAAAACGATAAATAATTTGTTGACGTGACATTTCTAGAGTGAAAACGACCAAAGGAATTTTATAACGTGTGACAATATTTTTGCCTAAATTTAAAGCAAAGGCCGTTTTTCCCATTGAGGGACGTCCTGCAATAATTATTAGATCTGATTTTTGAAATCCTTGAAGAAGCGCATCTAAATCTTTAAAAGACGTCAATAAGCCACTTGTCTCATTATTTTTAATCTTTGAGGTTAGTTCATCATAGACTTCATCAATTACTTCAGCAACACTATAAACTTTTTGAGATAAATTTTGTTGATTTAGCGTAAAGAGAACTTTTTCAATTTTTATTAAAATTTCATCGACTTTTGTGGAAGTTGTATATCCCCAAATAATTATCTGTTTTCCAAGATCAATAATTAAACGTCTTAAATATTTTTCATTTAGTAATTTTATATAGTTTTCTAGACTTAAAAAATTTTCAAATCGATTAATAATCGTAACAATTCTTTCAAGACCACCTATTGAAGACAGTAAAGATTCATCTTGTAGTCGCGTAATTAAAGTTGTAAGTGTAATTTCTTGATTTTCAGCTTCTAAATCAACTAATGAAGCATAAATTATTCGATGAGGCTCAAAATAAAAACTTTCAACTTTCAGTTTACCTACTATTTTTTTAATTAATAAAGGGTTGGTTAACAATATATTTAGAATTGATTGTTCAGCAAAAAAATTGTTTGGAAGGACAGCTAAACTTGAATATTTTAGTTTTTTTTCTTTCATACTAATAAACTATATACTTTTAAAAGTAAGAATTATTTGATTTTCATTGGATAATGATTTATATTATAAACAGATTAAAAATTTATTTTTGATTAACAAGTAATGCGTCCTTAGTTCAGTTGGTAGAACGCAGGTCTCCAAAATCTGGTGTCGAGGGTTCGAGTCCTTCAGGGCGCGTATATTACATTCGGTAATTTGTAAGAATAACACTATATAAACAAATTATATTTTAGAATTTATGGCTAAAAAAATTAAGGCATTTGTAAAATTAGCTTTAGCTGCAGGTAAAGCAACTCCAGCTCCTCCTGTTGGTCCTGCTTTAGGGCAACATGGTGTTAACATCGCGGGTTTCTGTAAAGAATACAATGCAAAAACTGCGGATAAAATGGGATTAGTAATTCCAGTTAAAATTACGATTTATGAAGACCGTTCATATTCGTTTATTTTAAAATCACCTCCTGCATCCATTTTATTAGCAAAATTTGCAAATGTTAAAAAAGGAGCAGCTCAACCAAATAAAGAAACTGTAGGAACAGTAACTTTAGACCAAGTTAAAGAGATAGCAACTATTAAAATGAATGATTTAAATACCGATAATTTAGAACAAGCTATTTTAATCATTAAAGGAACTGCAAAAAGCATGGGAATTAAAGTGGCAGCTTAAAACTGTTTTAAACGTATTTAAATTTTACTTCGGTCATTAACATATATGAAAAAAGAATCAAAACGTATACAAAAATTAAGAACTTTATTAAAAGAGGATAGCTATTCTTTTGATCAAGCAGTTGGATTAATTCAAGAAATGGGAACTGCTAAATTTATTGAATCAGTTGAAGCTCATATTAGTTTAAATATTGATCCAAAATATGCAAATCAGCAATTAAGAACAAGTCTTGTTTTACCAAATGGAACAGGAAAGAGTTTACGTATTGCAGTATTTACAGAACCTGATTATGTTGCTGAAGTTTTAAAAATGGGAGCTGATGTCGCAGGTGCAGATGATTTAATTGAAGAAATTAACGGTGGGAAATTGGATTTTGACTTATTAATCACAACTCCTCAATTGATGCCAAAATTAGCGAAATTAGGCCGTGTTCTGGGTCCAAAAGGTTTAATGCCATCTCCAAAATCAGGAACAGTAACTCAAAATTTATTAGAATCTATTAATGAATTTAAAAGAGGTAAATTAGAATACCGTGCTGATAAAACAGGAATTGTACATTTAAGCTTTGGAAAAGTTAATTTTTCGAAAGAACAATTACGTGAGAATTTGTTAGCTGTTTATAATTCGATTGAAAAAAATAAACCTACTGGAGTAAAAGGACGTTACTTTAAATCTTTTAACGTTTGTACAACTATGAGCCCAGCAATTAATATTGAATTAACTAGCTTTAAAAAACAATAATACGAAGCATTGGTTAATTTAAGATTGTTTGTTATATTTTGACATATAAGGAATATAGAAATTCTGAAAAGTATTAAAAAATACAGTATAAAATATTCGTACTAAAAAGAGATTAATTATGAGTGAAAAACTTACAAACATTATTGAACAATTAAAAACGTTAACACTTTTAGAAGCATCAGAATTAGTTAAAGAAATCGAAACGGTTTTTGGTGTTGATACTTCTGTTTCTGTTGCAAGTGTTGGTGTAGCTATGCCTGTTGGTGGAGCAGCTCCGGCCGAAGCGGTAGAAGAAAAAACAGCGTTTGATGTAACTTTAACAGAGGTTCCTTCTGATAAGAAAATTGCGATTTTAAAAATTGTTCGTAATGTAACAGGTCTAGGATTAAAAGAATCTAAAGATATTGTAGATAACGTTCCAAAATTATTAAAAGAAGGTGCAACTAAAGAAGAAAGTGAAAACATGAAAAAAGAACTTGAAGCCGCTGGTGGAAAAGTTACAATTAAATAATTAAGTCTTAAAGACTTAATTATTTTTTAATTATTTTATTAATTACGCTTTAGGATATAATTCTCCCATTGGTTTTGTACGTTTTTCTAAAGCAGAGAAATCTGGTTTAATTGCTACAAAAGGATCCATTTTGCTTTCGATTCCAACTAAAACTTCATAAATAATATCAAAGATATCTTCTACAAGAACAATTTGACCTAATTTATCTGTTGGAACTACTGTACGTGTTGTTTGAGAAGCATTTTTGAACATGTCTTCTAGGTACAATAACATAGCAACAACATCAACTGAATCCGCTTCAAAATCAATAACAAAGTTTGATTCTAATTTAACATCTTCTTTTTCTAAATCATCTAATTGTTTTGTAATAATTTGAACAATAACGTCAAATAAATCTTTTTGACTTAACGATTTTAATTCCCAATTAGTCTTCCATCTTTTTGCAAATGTCATAATTATCTCTTTGTAATGATTTAATATTTTACTTCATTTAATTCACTCGTCGTTCATAGTGTAAAATTAACAATAAAATTTTAATAGTGCAAGTAATAAAAAATATTGTTTGCATTATTAAAATTTCAGCAGTATACTAGGCTTTGTAATTAAATGTTTTAGTTTGATTCGGGATATAACGCAGTTTGGTAGCGTGTCTGCTTTGGGAGCAGAAAGTCGAAGGTTCGAATCCTTCTATCCCGATTTTAGTTAGCTATTTAGAATGTTGGAAAAATAAGTGCGTCTGGATAAAGAACATTAATAAAAAAGATAAAAACAGTTGTTAATGATAACCAAGCTGTCATTAATACTGGTGCTGTTGAAAGATATTTTAAAAAATCGTTCATAATGAAATTGTAAATAAAATTAAATTTTAATAAATAGTTTAAAAATTAACGAGGTGAAACTGTAACGTCATCATCTGAGGCAAGTAAATCACCACTTGTGAATTCTTTCCATGCTTCAACTGGCCATAAGAATCCAGAATTCATGATAGAAATTGCTACTGGAACGTTAATAATAATTTCACTTTCAAATGCATTTTCTGTTGTTGTAGCATAGCGAACGTATTTTCTACCAACCCAACCAATCCAACCTGTAATGTAAATAAATAAGATGCCAGGTACTACGAAGTCATTAGCATGATCCCATTGTCCAGAAGCAATAATACGTGGTAATCCTTCTTTACCGCATAATAGATTTGAATTTCCATATCTTTCAAATCTTGCTTTTGTTTGTGCAATTTCTTTGTTTAAGAATGTTGTTTCTTTACTTTCAGGAGTATATAACTTTAATCGATTTTCTAATTTTTTAACAGAACTTGCTAAACGTTTTTGGAAGGCTGGTGAATCTTTACAAGGAGTTAAATTTGTAAACTCAGCACGAGCATCTGAAACATTTATCGTTAATAAAAACGTTGAAAATGTTAGTAAAGAAATAACCTTTACTAAAAGTGATTTAATACTTAATTTCATAATTAGGTTGAAAATTTGTCTTAATTGCTAGTAGATAACATTATTATAATTAAGAGTATTTTTTAATCCGGGACTGACGGGACTCGAACCCGCAACTTCCGCCGTGACAGGGCGGTGCTCTAACCAATTGAACTACAATCCCATAAATAGTGGTAAGGAGAGAGAGGGATTCGAACCCTCGGTACAGATAACTATACAATAGATTAGCAATCTAACGCGATCGACCACTCTGCCATCTCTCCTTTTCAATTTTAGAATATGGCTTTGGTTGGATTTGAACCTACGACCTAGGGCTTATGAGTCCCCCACTCTAACCAACTGAGCTACAAAGCCAAATTCTTAACTCTAAAAATTATATGAAACAATCTAATTAAATGTAAATAGTTCGTTTAAAATTTAGAATAAACCAAGTGTAATTGCTTTATCAATTGGCATTGCTGCACCAAATCCTAACCAAATAGCTACAAATGTTCCAACAAAGAATACAGTCATCGCAATTGGACGTCTGAATGGATTTTGGAATTTGTTAACATTTTCAATAAATGGAACTGTTAATAATCCTACTGGAACTGCAGCCATTGATAATACTCCTAATAACTTATTAGGTAATACACGTAATAAATTAAATGTTGGGAAGAAATACCATTCAGGTAAAATTTCAAGAGGTGTTGCAAATGGATTTGCAGGTTCTCCAAATCCTGAAGGTTCTAAAACAGATAATCCAATTAAAGAAGCAAATGTACCAAAAATAACAATAGGGAAAATGTAAAGAAGATCGTTTGGCCAAGCAGGTTCACCATAATAATTGTGTCCCATTCCTTTCGCTAATTTTGCACGTAGTTTTGGATCTGATAAATCCGGTTTTTTAATAACTGACATAGTTTTATTCTCTCTCTATATATATATATTTATAATTAATGAAGTTTATAAAGGACCAGAAATTCCTTGTTTACGAATCATAAGGAAATGAGCTAACATTAATACTGCTGTAATTAATGGAAGAACAAATGTATGTAAACTATAGAAACGTGTTAATGTTCCTTGTCCTACACTAGAACCACCTCTTAATAACTCAACTAAGTTAGTTCCTACTACAGGAATTGCTTCAGGAACTCCTGTTACAATTTTACATGCCCAGTATCCAATTTGATCCCAAGGTAAAGAATATCCAGTAACTCCAAAAGAAACTGTTACAGAAGCTAAAATAACCCCAGTAACCCAAGTTAATTCACGTGGTTTTTTGAATCCACCAGTTAAATAAACTCTGAATACATGTAAAATCATCATTAATACCATCATACTTGCTGACCAACGATGAATTGATCGAATTAACCAACCAAAGTTTACTTGAGTCATCATGTATTCTACAGAGGCAAAAGCATCCGCTACTGATGGTCTATAATAGAATGTCATTGCAAAACCAGTTGCAACTTGTACTAAAAAACAAACAAACGTAATTCCACCTAAACAATAAAAAATATTAACATGAGGTGGAACATACTTACTTGAAATATCGTCAGCGATTGCTTGGATTTCAAGACGTTCTTGGAACCAATTATATACTTTTCCCATTACTCTTTTTATCTAAATCTTTATTCACATCTAGGCACAAAAAGAATTTAGAATTTTTTTTAACTAATATTACTTGGGTTACGAGATGAGTCACTTGATAATAATCCAAAAATTGCTGTAGTAATAAAGAAGAAAGCTGTCGTGTAAACTAATAATTTTAATCCTAACATAATATTTTTATTTAATTTATATTAAAAACTCGTTAATTACGATTCAAAGAATATATAACTGTTATTATACTTCAAATCTCTGAAAGAGATGATAATAAAATTCAAAATCAATTAAAATAGACTATTGAGCTCTGAAATTTATGAAGTAATAGGGCTTTATTTCCAAAAAAATTATAAATAGTAAAAACCTATTACTTTCGAACACTTAAAATTTTTCAATTAAACGTCGAATAATTTCGCGTTGACGAATTAAAATCCAACAAAAAGAAAAAGTGATAAAAATTAATAAAACTTGGCTGAATAAAAGAATAGGATCTAATCTCCATCCGTGAATAACAATTATCGAACTATATACAATTCCAATTGTTGTAATAAAAATATCCCAATCCGTTGCAAGATCGGCATTTATAAAACGTAAACTATAGAGAAGAATCATTACAACAGCAAAAATACCTCCAAGAAGGAGTGCGGGTTCTACAATTACATTTATCATTTTTATTCCTCGCGTTTAAGTGGATCTAAACGGCTAACGATAACTAAGGCAGCTGTAATAGGGATAATAACTAATGCAGTTCCTACAAAAATACTACTTAAGAAATTGGATAATGATGCTGTCATAATTTACCTTTAATGTATTTTAGATTATAAAATTTGAAGAAATTCAGTCAATTAGTTTTCATTAATTAGGAAATGCTTGTGAGCGAGACGAAAATTCATTTTCAGGTGTTAAAAACAACATGCAATGACATTCTTTTCTCTCTCTCATGGGTACACAAGGACAATTCCAATAAGCAATACTAATTTCGTCCTCTTTGTTATCATAATAACGACAAGGACATAATGGTGCACCAAAAATTTCTTTATTTTTAGCTAACCCATTGATTACTGATTCAGTTACTTCTAGATCACTACAGAAATAAGTATCTGTTGATTTCGCGTAACTTTCAGCGAATTGCTTCATTGATTCAACGACTTTTAAATTAATCGTCATGATTTTCTCGTAATGATGAAGTAATTAGTCAATAAATTTATGCTTTTTTATTAACTAAAAATAAAAAATGTACTATAATATAAGTAGATATTAAAACTAAAGAGGTAATACATGATTGCTCCTTATTTTCCATCTATTCTTGTCCCAATTATTGGGATTTTTTTACCAGGATTGGTAATGGCAAGTTTATTTATTTATATTGAAAGAGAAAGTGTTGAGTAATTACTCAACATTCTTTCTATTTACCAAGATGATCCTAATCCAGAATAAGAACCAAAAATAAATAATCCTAAAACTGAAAAAGCAGCAAGACCACCTACAGTTGCAATTAACCAAAGAGGAACACGTCTATTTGTATCCGCCATAAAACTTAAAATTGTAAATTTATAATTAATTAGTTAAAGAAGTAACTTGAAAATAATACTGCTAATACGAAGATTAATAATAATCCCCAGAATAAAGATGTTCTGTTTAATTCAACAGCTTGTGCGTTAGGATTTGGACCTGTCATTACGATACCTCTTTTAACGTTGAATAAATTGCATTGAAACAATAGAACCTAAGAAAAATACAGTTGGAACAGCTAAAGCATGGATAGCTAACCAACGGAATGTGAAAATAGGATATGCAACAGAGCGATTGAAATTCTTATTCATATGATTTATAGATTTTTGTTTTTTAATTTTTTAAAAATCAAGAGTAAAGCTTAAAATAAGGTTATTTTAAATCTTCTAATTCTTGATTTGCATTAAAACGTTCATTAGCTAATGGAACTTGTTGACGATCTTGTGTAAAGTATTCATCAGGTCTTGGAGTTCCAAAGACATCATATGCTAAACCTGTACTAATAAATAACCAACCAGATAAGAATAATGTTGGAATTGTAATACTATGAATAATCCAATAACGAATACTTGTTAAAATATCTGTAAACGGGCGTTCCCCTGTAGATCCACCAGACATGTTTTTACTA
>Ga0209550_10001956_pt1 | contig 19893 bp, 21 predicted proteins | sample LauGreSuBDMM15SN_2_FD_187567 | JGI IMG/M metagenome (GOLD analysis project Ga0209550, IMG submission 187567) | Freshwater lake microbial communities from Lake Michigan, USA - Su13.BD.MM15.SN (SPAdes) (version 5) | ecosystem: Environmental > Aquatic > Freshwater > Lake | place: Lake Michigan... | reverse complement strand
GAAGCGGTGGTGGTTATCTTCGTAGTCGCGTTCGCCCGTGCCGTAGGCGTTGCGGCGGTCAAAAAATTCGTCGCGACAGATCAGGTAGATCGTCAGGCCATCGCGCGGGGAAAAGGTCTTAACTTCGCCACTCATAAACACGTCGCCCATCTCAATCTTCGGGCGCAGCACCGCGACCGCTTCGGACGCATCCGGGTGCTCCAGCACATTGCGATAACCGGGAATAAAGACCGCGATTTCATGGCCCCGGTCCGCCAGTGCGCCCGTCAGCGAGGCCACTGCATCCGCCAGACCGCCGGTCTTCATGTAGGGGTAGAACTCACTGGCCGCGTGGACGATTTTCATTTTTTGGGGATTGGATACGGTATGGTTTCATCACCCCGATTACCACCTCGAATCTCCACTGTCCCGCCTGATACCGGAAGCCTCGAAGTGGCCGAAAAAACGAGTCGCTCCCGCGCCGCCGCCGCGTCCAACCTGCGCTATGCTCGCACACCGCAGCCAGATAGAAGTCCGCTACGCCGAGACCGACATGATGGGCGTCGTTTACCACGGCAGTTACCTGCCCTGGCTGGAAGTCGCCCGCACCGCGATGCTGGCCGCCGAGGGCCTGCCCTACCGTCAGTTGGAGGCCGCGGGCTATTTCCTGCCGGTGATCGAGGTGAATCTGCGCTACCAGCGCCCCGCGCGCTACGCAGATGTCATCACCATCGAGGCCGTCATTCGGGAAAAACCCGGCGTGCGCCTTCGCATAGATTACCAGCTTTTCCGCAACGACGAGCTCATCGCCACCGGCCACACCGTGCATGTCTTTATTGATAAGGCGGGGCGCCCGCTCCGTCCGCCCGAAACGTTTGTCGCGATCATGGAAAAATATTTTCCGTAAGCGCATCGCGATTTCACGCGTCCGCCCGGCGAGGTTCAAGCAAGGTTCAAGGCCCTGCTCAAGGCCCGCACGACGAAATCACCGCGCGGGCGTTCATGTCGCACCCGCGCATAGGTTCTCCGCTGCATATTCTGCCAGCACCGCCGAATCCGTCTCTGCGAAAAACAAGGTCTGCAGCCTCTCGCGCTGACCGAGCCGAGCCAGCGCCCAAACCGCGTGGGCCCGCACCAGCGGCACGCCCGTCGCGGCCAGCTTCGCCAGAGCCTCCACGCACTCGCTCGCACCAGTATTTCCCGCTACGATGCAGGCGTTGCGCAAAAGCCCGGCGAGCTTCACCCGCTTGACCGCAGTCTTTTTGAAAATTACCGCGAAACCCGCCGGAGTGAGCTCTAGCACCTCTGCCAGACTGAGTCGCGCGATCTCCGGGCGCGCGGTCACCAAAATCTCGCGGCTGGCCTGCGCGAAACGATTCCAAGGGCAGACTTCCAGGCAGGTGTCGCATCCGTAGATGCGGTTACCGATGCCGGCCCGTAGTTCTCTCGGGATGATTCCTTTGTTCTCGATCGTCTGGTAGCTTACACAAAGACGGGCGTTTATCATGCCGGGCGCGGTGAAGGCGTCCGTCGGGCACGCGTCGAGGCAGCGTGTGCATTTGCCGCAGAGTTGTCCGGCGTGGGTGCCGGTGGCCTCGGGAGGCTTTCCCGGCAGCGGTTCGTCGGGCGGCAGATCCAGCCGAGTAAGCACGCACGCGAGAAAGAGCCAGTTACCGAATTCGCGCGAGATCAGCATGGCGTTTTTTCCGGTGAAGCCGAGTCCTGCCCGCGCCGCCCAGCCGCGCTCCAGCACCGGGCCGGTGTCCACGTAGTGCCTATGGTCCGCCGGCCCGATGCCGCCCACTTCTTCCAACACCGCGCCGGCTTCGACCAGCGCCGCCGCGATCGTGTCATGGTAATCCGAATACTGCGCATAGCGCGCCCAGCGCGGCGTCGCCTCCGACGGTTTGTCCGCCATCCCGTAATTCACGCCCAGCATAATGATCGTGCTCACCCCCGGCAGCACCAGAGAGGGGTCGCCGCGTTTCGCCGCGCCGCGCTCCAGCCAGGTCATGTCGGCGTGGTTCCCGTCGGAGAGCCAGGCGTTTAATCCGTCGCCAAAGGCGGGCTCGGCGCGGGCAAAGCGCACCGCATCGAAGCCGAGTGCGCGCAGGCGTATGCGCAACGTCTCGCGCAAGATCGTGCCGGCGCCGTCGGCCATATCAGTGGGGCGGCAGCGCTTTGCCACCGCCGTGGGCTCCGGCGCTTCCGGGTGCGCGGACGAAGTCCATCGCGTCGCGTCGGTAAACCCTGAGCACGTGCTGCACGACTTCCAGTTGAGGCCGGTTATCGGTGAGGATTACACTTCCCGAGTCGCGGTAGATCGGCTCGCGCATCGCGTAGAGTTCGCGGATTCGCTTCTCGGGGTCCTCAACGTTGAGTAGCGGCCTTGAGCGACTGTGCGCGGTGCGGCGCAGAATGGTCTCCACTGTCGCGTGCAAACAAATCACCACTCCGCGTTTTTGCAGCTCCGCCAACATCCCGGGCTGCACCACCAGGCCCCCGCCGCAGGCTACGACGGTTCGCTCCGCCGGGTGACCGTGCTCGATGAATTGGCGTTCCAAGCCCCGAAAGGTCGCCTCGCCCTCGCTTGCGAAAATGTCAGCGACGGGCTTGCCGTTAATGCGTTCGATCTCGTGGTCGCTGTCCAGCCAGCGGTGCGAGAGCCGTGCGGCCACGATACGAGAGACCGAGGTTTTACCCGTGCCCATGAAACCCACCAGATACAAATTGACGTCGTTCGGCTGCATTGTGCGCAGGGAGGCAATGCGCTCCGGTCCGCGTTGCCAAACAAATCCGCCGCCGCGCGATTGGTGCGGGCCATGCCATCATCGAACCATCGCCTGCGCTTCGTCCGGGACTTGTTCAAATTGAGCCTGCTACCGCCAGATGGGAGCTTCCGGTCCGTTGCAGCCCGCGAGCAGCAAAAGCCCTGCCGCCAGCACCGAAGCCAAAGCCCGCGTGGAGCGATTCGGATTCAAGGTTTCGCCGACTTCGCGCCGCCGTTCCCGTGGTCCCGAAACGCACCCTTCTCCGCCGACTGCACGAAGCCTTCGGTCGCACTCTTCAACTCTTCCCAACGCGCCCGGATCGCCTTCGCTTCCGCGACCGTGACCTGCTGGTCCGCGCTCGCCGTCGCGATCGCTCCGAGCAACTGGGCAAAGTCGTTAACGATCTCGTTGGTCGCCGGCACCAAGGCTTGGTTCGACGGACGGGCTGGGGGGTTGCGAATAAAAAAGCCGCCGGAACGTTCGCAGACCCATTGCGCGATCCGCTCGTCCCTCGTCGCACGCAATAACTGATCGATCCGGTCGAGCGGATTGCTCGCCCCGCTGCCGGAAGAATCGCCGGTTGGCTCAGCCCACTTGTAGATCAACGACAACGACAGCCCCATCTCCCCGGCGATCTGCTTGGCGCTGGTGCGTTTTAAAACTTCTTTGAGCAGCTCGTGTGACTCCATGGCGCCGACGTTTGCGTCCATACACGGCCGAGGCAAGGCCGGTTGCGGTCGTTCGGGATGGGGCAAAATCACCCGCTTTTTCGGCGTGCTAAAGCAACCTGTCGAACGCAGCTTCTTCGTTTTTCCATGAACATCCACGAGTATCAGGCCAAAGCCTTGTTCGAGAAATTTGGAGTCCCCGTCCCCAAGGGAGCCTCCGCCAAATCCGCCGCCGAGTTCGACGCCGCGCTCGCCTCTCTCCCGGAGGGGCCGACCATGGTAAAGTCGCAAATCCACGCTGGCGGCCGCGGCAAGGGCACCTTCACCGACGGTTTCAAGGGCGGAGTGAAGTTCTGCAAAACCAAGGCCGACGCCAAGGATCTGGCCGGTAAAATGATGAATAACACGCTCGTCACCATCCAGACTGGTCCCGCTGGTCGCAAGGTTCAGACCGTTTACTTCACCGTCGCGAGCGATATCAAAAAGGAATACTACCTCGCCGTCCTCCTCGACCGCGCCTCTTCCCGACCTGTCATCGTTGTTTCCACCGAGGGTGGTGTTGATATCGAAACCGTCGCCCACGACACGCCCGAGAAGATCACTAAGGTTCTCATTGATCCCGCCTACGGCGTAGCCGATTTTCAACTACGCCAGCTCATTAGCGCCCTCCAGCTTTCCGGCGCCGAGGCCAAGAACGCCGCTAAGCTTATTAAAAATCTCTACACTTTCTTTTGGGAAACCGACGCTGCCATGGTCGAGGTCAACCCCCTCATCACCACTCCGACCGGTGACGTCCTCGCTCTCGACGCCAAGGTTTCCTTCGACTCCAACGCCCTTTACCGCCACCCCGAGATCGTCGCCCTTCGCGACCTCAACGAGGAAGACCCGAAGGAAATCGAGGCCTCCAAGTTCGACCTCGCCTACATCGCCCTCGACGGAAACATCGCCTGTCTCGTTAACGGCGCTGGTCTCGCCATGTCCACCATGGACATCATCAAACACTACGGCGGCAACCCCGCCAACTTCCTCGACGTCGGCGGCGGCGCCACAAAGGAGAAGGTGATCGCCGCCTTCAAAATCATCCTCGGCGATGCCAACGTGAAGGGTATTTTCGTCAATATCTTCGGCGGCATCATGGACTGCAACGTCATCGCCGAGGGCATTGTCGAGGCGGTCAAGGAGGTCGGGCTCAAACTCCCTCTCGTGGTTCGTCTCGAGGGCAACAACGTCGCCAAGGGCAAGTCCACCCTGGCCAACTCCGGCCTCGCCCTCGTCAGCGGCGACACCATGGCCGACGCCGCCCAGAAAATCGTAAAACTCGTCGCCTAATCATCCAAATTTTCAACGCAAAGTCACCAAGGCGCAAAGAAATGAATAAGGAAACGACGCCTCCGCCCTTTCTTTGCAACCTAAGGGACTTTGCGACTTCGCGTTAAAATTACTTTTAAAAAAATGAGCATTCTCATCACTCCCCAGACCAAGATTCTAGTCCAAGGCATTACTGGTGCTTTCGGCGCCAAACACGCCCAGCTCTCCCTCGACTATGGCACGCAGCTCGTCGCCGGCGTCACTCCGGGCAAGGGCGGCCAGTTTTTCGAGCACGGCGCCCACAAAGTGCCTATCTTCAACTCCGTCCACGAGGCCGCTGCCGCCACCGGCGCCACCGTCTCAGTCATTTTCGTGCCGCCGCCTTTCGCGGGGGACGCCATCCTTGAGTGCGTTGACGCCGGCCTCGATCTCGCAGTCTGCATCACCGAAGGCATTCCGATTAAAGACATGATCCGCGTGAAGCGGGCCATTTCCGGCGCTAAGACCCGCCTCATCGGCCCCAACTGCCCCGGCCTCGTCACTCCCGGCACCGGCGAGGGCTCCAACGGCGGCTGCCGCATCGGTATCGCTCCCGGATACATTCACAAAAAGGGGCACGTCGGCGTCGTTTCCCGCTCGGGCACCCTCACCTACGAGGCGGTTTTCCAAATTACGTCCAAGGGTCTAGGCCAGTCCACCTCGGTCGGCATCGGCGGCGATCCGGTCAACGGCACGAACCATCTCGACGTCATCAAGCTCTTCAACGCCGACCCTGACACCAAGGGCATCATCCTCATCGGTGAAATCGGCGGCAACGCCGAGGTCGAGGCCGCTCGCTGGATCAAGGCCAACTGCACGAAGCCCGTCGCCGGCTTCATCGCAGGTGCGACCGCTCCCGCCGGCCGCCGCATGGGCCACGCCGGCGCGATCGTCGGCGGCCACGAGGATACCGCCGCCGCCAAAATCGCTGTCTTCGAGGAGTGCGGTATCGAGGTCGCCGCGACGCCATCCGACATGGCCGATGCACTCCTCCGCGCCGCCGCCAAAAAAGGCGTCAGTCTCGCTTGAGGCCGGCGTTCCTGAAAATGGCGCGGTTGGAGGATCGGGAAATTATTCTCGTTCTTGGGGGCTGAGCTTTTGGCTCGGTCGAGTCGGTCAAGAACGAGAATGGTCGCGTTTAGCTGGTGAGAAGCTGGCGATGCGGGCGCGGTGATAGCGTGAGCAAGCCGGCGGCGCGCAGTTGTTCGAGCGCGGCCCAGCTGGGTTGATCGATGACTTGGAGGGTCGGGCGCGGGCCGTTCCACGCGGTGGCGGCGAGCAAAGCCTCAAGGTGGGGACGGGCGTCGGCGGCGGACCCGGTCACCACCGCGAGCAGCACGGTGTCGCTGGCAGGCTTGGGCATGGGGACGAAGCCCGGGCCGCGTTTGGGCAAGGGAGCGGAGTGGGTTTCATCGCACGAAATAAGGCGGGGTCCGAAGCGGGCGCGGGCGGCGACGGCGAAGGCAAGCGCCGGGTCGGCGGCGGGGGACGCCGATTTGGGATTTGAGATTTCAGATTTGGGATTTGCCGCAGGCGCAAGTTCAAGAACCTGGTGAATGCGTTGCAGGAGCGCGTGGCGACCGCTGCGGAGTTTTAACGTGGTGAGGTCGCCGCGGCCGTCGAGCACGCCGTCGGCGAGATCTTGTTTCCACGCGAGGCTGTTGAGGATCCCCTGCTCGACGGTGCCTTCGGCGACGAGGTTGAAGACCGTGACGGGGCGGGACTGGTTTTTGCGCCAGGCGCGGGCGATGCGTTGCTCGAGTTTGGCCGGGTTCCAAGGGAGGTCGCAGTTGATGACGACGCTGGCGTGCTGGAGGTTAAGGCCGACGCCGCCGGAATCGGTGCTGAGGAAAAGGCGGCAGGCTGGGTCGTCGCGGAAGGCGTTGATCTCGGCGCGGCGCTTGGACTGCGGCACCGAGCCGGTGTGCCAAGCGTGGCCGATGCCATGCGCGACGGCGTGGGCGCGGACCAGAGCGAGCATTTTTTCCCACTCGGAGAAGATGATGACCTTAACGTCGGGATCAGCGAGGGCCTCGTCCAGAAGGCGGGCGATCTCGGGGAGCTTTGGGCAATCGGTGCAGTCCTGGCCCTTGATGATGGCGGGGGTGGCGCAGACCATGCGCATCATGGCGAGGTGGATCATGAGGCGGTCCTGTTCCTTCGGGGCCAGGGGGCGGCGGACGGACAGGGTGGCAAGGCGGGCGACCTCGGACTGGTAGTCGGTGTAGATGGCGCGTTGGCGGGGAGTGAGGGCGACGAAGCGGGTGCGGTCGGTGCGGTCGGGGAGCTCCGTCTCGACCTCAGACTTGCGGCGGCGGAGGATAAGCGGGGCGACGCGGGCCCGGAGTTGCTCCAGGTTCTTGTAGCCGGAAGGGCGGCCTTTCTCGTCAAAAACGTAGTAGTCGCGGTTGAAGCGGAAGAGGGGGCCGAGAAGGGCGGGGTCGAGGTAGTCCACGATGGAGCGAAGCTCGTCGAGGCGGTTCTCGATCGGGGTGCCGGTGAGCACGAACGCGTAACGGGAGCGGAGGCGTTTAACCGCGAGGGCGGTCTTTGTAGCCCAATTCTTGATACGCTGGGCCTCGTCGAGCACGACGATGTCGGGACGGAGGTTCTCGTTGATCTCGTTAAAGTCGGTGACGACCTGCTCGTAGTTCACGACGGTAAAAAGGGGCGGGTGCGGCTCCGCGTAAAGGCGAAGGCGGGCAGATTGGCTGCCGAAAACCAAGCGGAGGGGAAGGGTGGTGAAGCGGCGGATCTGCTCCTCCCACTCGCCCTTGAGCGAGGCGGGGGTGACAAGGAGCACCCGGCGGGCGTGACCGAGGCGGTGGAGCAAGGCGCAGGCGGCGACGGCCTGGGCGGTTTTGCCGAGGCCCATCTCGTCGGCGAGGAGGGCGCGTTCGCTGAAGGCGAGGTGGAGCATCCCTTCGCGTTGATAGGGGAAGAGGGGGAGCAGCGTCTCGTGAGCGGGGTGGCGGCCAATGGTGACGCCAGTCTCGTAATCGCGGCGGCGGTCGCGGCGCTCGCGTTCGCGGCGGCGGGCGTCGAACCACGGCGCAACCTCTTGGGATACGCGCACCGGGCTCTCTGCGGAGGTAAGGCGGGCGAGGGCGTCGTGGGGTTGCAGTTCGGGGCGAAGGCGGCCGTCGTCGCGAAAGAGGGGGCGTAGGCGGGCGGGGAGGAGGGCGAAATTACGCTCGAGCCGCAAGGTGGCGGCGGCGGGGTCGGGAACGAGATCTAAACGGGTGGAGCCGGAAGAGCGGGCGGCGGCGAAGGCGGAGGGTTCGGTGTTCTCGAAGTGGACCAGAACGGCCTCGACGTGTTTGCAAGTGCCCAGACCATTGATGCGGAAATCAGTGCAGGTGCAGGCGTGGTGGGGGGCGGAGAGATCGCGGATCTCGACGCGGTAAGTCTGGCCGCTGGGGGAGTGGACCTCGAAGTTGGAGAAGATGGGGTGCGCCGGGGTAAGGTTGACGATGCCGGGTTGTTCCTCGCGAGCGCGGGCGCGGCGGCGATTGATCTCGTCGGCATCGGAGGTGCGCCAATCTCCGAGAGAAGGAATCGGGTCGGCGGCGGAGCGGGGGGCGGAGTCGCGGCGTAGCGTCATGATGCAGAGGAGGGGACCGTAAGCGGGGCGGGCGGGCAAGGCGCTACGCGCTAGATGAAGCGGAAAGATTAGGATAAGGGGGGGCCTAATGCTTGCCCTCCTTTTCGGCGTCGTGCCCTTGGTGCAACTTTCTGCTCGGACTGAAAACGGCGAAGGTGCCGAATGGGTGGCTTAATTATATTCCGCTTGCAGAATATGAAAGTGTGAGCACGGGTGACGGCATGGAACTGGCCCAACTCTATCGCGCTTTCGCCGAACCGACGCGGCTTCGCATCCTGCGCGTGTTGCAGGAGGGGCCGCTCTGCGTGTGTCATTTCCAGACCGTGCTGGGCGAGCCGCAGGTTAAAATCTCCAAGCACCTCGGCTACTTGCGCGAGCGCGGTCTGGTGGTCGCCAACCGGCGGGGCAATTGGGTGATCTACGCGCTGCCGCCGAAGAAGGCGCGGTCGGTGGAGCTGGCGGCCAATCTGGCGTGCCTCGCGGAGTGCGTGAAGAACGGTTCGGTATTCAAGCGCGACCAGGCGCGGCTTAAAAAACTCGACGTCGTTTGCTCGCCAGTCGCCATGAGACGCGGTGCCAAGGCGGGCGCCGGTGCGGCCTGCGACTGCGCGGTGGCGGACTAAGGCCGCGTGCGCAGTCGCGAATCATTTTCATGACCACATCCTGCTGCACTACGACCGAAACGGACCAGACCACGATGAGTTTGAACGCGCTGTGCGCCGCTCTGGCGGCTGCACCGGAGCTGCCGCTCACCGTGATCTGGCCCGATGGCGAGCCCATCGAGGCGCATTTTCATGTGACCGAGGTTGGCCGCGTGCAGAAAGATTTTGTCGATTGCGGCGGCACGGTGCGCCGCGTGGTGAGTTGCCTGCTGCAAACTTGGGTCGGCGATGACACGGACCACCGCATCACGGGCGGCAAGCTGCTCAAGGCTATCACGGCGGCGGCGCCCATCCTGCGCGACGAGGACCTTCCGGTGGAGCTCGAATACGAGGCGTGCAACGTCGTGCAGTTGCGAGTCGTCGCGGTTGAGCGCGAGGCCGGGGGCTTGCGCATGAAGTTGGGCAAGAAACACACCGACTGCCTGGCGAAAGAGCTGTGCGTGCCGTCAGCTGCGGCGGGTGCAGGCGAGTGCAAACCCGGCTCCGGCTGCTGCTGAGCGCCGCGCAAAGGAGACTTTTTATGAGTAACGAAAAACCCACCATCCTTGTTCTCTGCACGGGCAACTCGTGCCGCAGTCATTTGGGCGAAGGCCTTTTGCGCGCGGCGGCGGGCGACCTGTTTAACGTCGCGAGCGCCGGCTCTAAACCGGCGGGCTACGTGCATCCGCTCTCCATCGTGGCGATGAAAGAGATCGGTATCGACATCTCGGGCCACCACTCGAAGCACATGAAAGAGTTCATGGACCAGAACGTTGAGACTGTAATCACGGTGTGCGGCAACGCCGACCAGGACTGCCCGATTTTCCCCGGTCAGTTGAACCGCCACCACTGGCCTTTTTATGACCCGGCCCACGCGACCGGCACGGACGAAGAGAAGCTCGAAGTTTTCCGCCAAGTGCGGAACGAAATCCGCCGCGTTTTTACGGCTTATGCCGATGGACGGCGCGACCAGATGAAACTCGCTACTAGGGCGGGCGCATGAGTGCGAATCCCTCGCTGGCGGGACGCCTCTCCTTTCTCGACCGGTGGCTGACGGCGTGGATCTTTATTGCGATGGCGCTCGGCGTGGCGCTTGGCAAGTTCGCGCCCGCATTGGCCGAAACGCTTACGCGCTGGAGTGCTGGCACGACCTCGGTGCCGATCGCGGCCGGGTTAATTTTGATGATGTATCCTCCGCTGGCGAAGGTGCGCTACGAGGAGCTGCCGGATGTGTTTCGCAACAAACGCATGCTCGCGCTCTCGCTGGTGCAAAATTGGGTGACGGGGCCGGTGTTGATGTTCGCGCTGGCGGCGATTTTCCTGCGCGACCAGCCGGAGTATTTCGCCGGGCTGGTGCTCGTGGGGCTGGCGCGCTGCATCGCGATGGTGATCGTGTGGAACGATCTGGCGGGCGGTAGTCGTGAGTATTGCGCGGGGCTGGTGGCTGCGAACGCGCTGTTTCAGGTCTTCGCCTTCGCGCCGCTGGCGTGGCTGTTTTTAAAAGTGCTGCCGCCGCTGGTGGGGGTGGATCTCGGTCTGCTTGACCTCTCGGTGGTCACGATCGGGACCATCGCGCAGAGCGTGTTTATTTACCTGGGGATTCCTTTTTTTGCCGGCTGGCTTACGCGGGTGGCCTTACGTCGCGGATCGCCGGAGCGTGTGGCTTGGTTTGACGGCAAGTTCTTGCCGGCGATCAGCCCGATCACGCTCGGTGCGCTGCTCTTCACCATCGTGGTGATGTTCAGCCTGCAAGGGGATCAGGTGCTGGCGCGACCGCTTGACGTGTTGCGCATCGCGGTGCCGCTGGCGGTGTATTTCGCGATTATGTTCACCAGCACGTTTTGGCTGAGCGTGAAGGCGGGGGCGGACTACGCGCGGGCGGCGACGCTGGCCTTCACCTCGGCGGGAAATAACTTCGAACTGGCGATCGCGGTGGCGGTGGGCGTCTTCGGGCTGACCTCGGGCGCTGCGTTCGCAGCGGTGGTGGGGCCGCTGGTGGAAGTGCCGGCCCTGATCGCGCTGGTAACGGTGGCGCTGCGCTGGAAGCAGCGCATGGCGGCGGGCGGCGTGGCTTAGCCCGCATTCAGCCGCCCCTTTTTGGCCGGCGGAGTTCCCCTGCTGAAAATTAGCCCCCTTCTTCGGCTATTTCACCAACAAGGGAGGAGTGGGGAACGGCCCAACAGGGCCGAGGTCTATTAATCGTAAACTTTGCGACGGTGTCCGGCCTTGATCAAGATGACGCGCAACTCGCTGTCTTCGATTTCGTAAATGAGTCGGTAGTCTTGGACGCGGTAGCGCCAGAGCCCGTGCAGCCCGCCACGCAGAGGTTTCCCAAAGGCGCGGGGATCGGCACAGCTGCGAATGCGGTGGTTAAGAAAATCAAGCACTGCACGGGCTGCGGAAGGGCCCAGGTCGGGCAGCTCGCGGGCGGCGAGATGGTCTATCTTATAATCCCAGCTCACGCGCCACCTCCTCACCGCTCAGCAACCGCCCCTCGCCGGCCTTGCGGCGCGCAATGCGATCGAGTGCGATGGCGGCATCCACCTCATCCTCAACCAGCTCGCGAAGGGCGGCCGTTAGCTGCGCAAAGGTAAATTCGGAAGGAGCGTCGGCGCGCTCTAGGGCGGCTTGTTTAATGAACTTGGCGGGAGTTACACCCTGTTTGCGGGCGGCGGCGGCGATACGGCGCTTCTCGGGTGGCGCAAGGCGGATGGAGGATGGTGAGGTAAGTGTGGCCATATAAATACAGTATTTGTATTACAAATGTAGTCGCAAGTGCATTTGTCGACGGTGTGGAGAATGCGGTGCGGCGGGCATCGCGCGCACCGGAGCGAATCGACGAAGTCGCGCTTGGGAGGAGGCGGCCGACCGTCTGCTTCGCCGACTGCGGACTTTGTCCGCCGCTACGACCGGTGTTTAATAAAAAAACTCTGGTTCTTCGACGTTTTCGGTCGATGAGGTTGCAATAAGCGCCCGCTTTAAATTGGTGAGAACGCGGAGTGCTTTTGTCTGGGGGCGTCGGCCACGAAATGGCTCTGCCATCCCGCTACACCTACCACTTAGAAACGTCTAAGAACCCAACTTCTCGACCGCTACGAATCGCACAATCGGCCTGGATGGGCGGCGTGGCTTGAGGGTTTCGGTTGCGCCGTCTATGGCGGTTCGCTCTGTTGGAACCCTTATGGAACTCAATATCCCCGCGGGAGATTTCGACGGCTACATCTTCGACCTCGACGGCACGCTCATTGACACGATGCCGGTCCACTACCGCGCCTGGTCAGCCGCGATGCGCCATCAAGGCTTGGCGGGCGTGCTCGATGAAGACTATTTCTACGCCCTCGGCGGTGTGCCCTCGTTACAAGTTGCTGCCCTGCTGGCGGCGAAGCACGGCCTCGCCATCGAGTCGCCGGACAGCGTGGCCGAGCACAAGGAGGAACTCTACCGCGAGCGCCTGCGGAACGAGGCAATCGCGGAGATCGCGCCGGTGGTGGAGTTTGCCCGCCGCATGGCTAAGACGCACCCTGTGGCCATCGCCACCGGCGGCACGCCCGATGTTGCATTGCCTTCAATCAAGTCGGCCGGGCTCGATGATTTATTTAAGGTCATCGTGACGCCGCTCGATGTCGCGCCCGGGCGCGGGAAACCGCATCCCGACATGTTTCTGGAGGCGGCGCGGCGTCTCGGCGTGGCGCCGGAAAAGTGCCTCGTTTTTGAGGATGCCGAGCCGGGCATACGCGCGGCGCTCGCGGCGGGCATGACGGTGGTGCGCGTGGACAGCCGCCGATAATCGGCTACGCTATCCCACATGGCCGATTTTCTTGATCAAGTTCCAGCGACGGATTCGAAGCGCTGCCAGCGGGCGTTTTTGGTGGGGATTCAAACCACCGAGATGGCACCGGGCGAGGCCGCTGAGTTGCTTGCGGAGCTGGAGGAGTTGGTGCAAAACCTCCGCATTGACGTCGTCGGCATGGAGCTGGTGAACCTGCGCCAGCCAACGCCCGCAACGCTCACCGGCAGCGGCAAGACGGAGGAACTCATCGCCAAGGCGAAGGAGCTTAACGCGGATCTGATCGTGATTGATGAGGCGCTCTCGCCGGCTCAGCAGCGCAACTGGGAAAAACTTTCCGAGCTCGCGGTGATTGATCGCGAAGAGGTGATTCTCGATATCTTCGCTGATCGCGCCAGCACCCGCGAGGCGGTGCTGCAAGTGGCGTTGGCGCGTATGCAGTATTCGTTGCCCCGCCTGACACGGGCTTGGACGCACCTTTCGCGTCAGCGCGGTGGTGGTGGCGGTGGCGGCGCGATGGGCGGCGAAGGCGAGACCCAGCTTGAGCAGGACCGGCGCTTGGTAAATGACCGTATCGTGCGCCTCAAGCGCGAGCTGCTCGAAGTGCGCAAACAGCGCGGCGTGCAACGTCACAAACGCCAGCGCGTGCCGGTGCCGACCGCCGCCATCGTCGGCTACACCAACGCCGGCAAATCCTCCCTGCTCAACGCCCTCACCGGCGCGAGCGTGCTGGCGGAGGACAAACTGTTTGCAACCCTCGACCCGACCACGCGCCAGCTTCTGTTGCGCGGCAACCAGAAGGTGCTCGTGACGGACACGGTGGGTTTTATCCGTCGCCTGCCGCACGGCTTGGTCGAAGCGTTCAAGGCCACGCTGGAGGAGGCTTTGGTGGCTGATTTCCTGATCCACGTGCTGGACGTGACCGCGCCTAACCTCGCCGCACATCACCAGACGACGCTCGATGTGTTGAAGGAACTCGGCGCGGACGAGAAACGAATGGTGACGGTTTTCAACAAAGTGGATGCCGCCGACGAAGGGCACGTTTTGCGCGCGAGATTGCTGGTGCCGGAGGGAATCTTTTTAAGCGCGAAATCCGGCCAAGGCATGGACGGGCTGGTGGACCAGTGTCTCGAGTTGATTGCGGATGCGTTTGGGAAAATGGACCTGCTCATCCCGCATTCGCGTTATGACCTAATTGCGAAGCTCCACGCAGTCGGCCACATCCAGCACGAGGAAGAGCGCGACAATGGCGTGTTTCTCAAAGTGCGCCTTTCGCCCGGCCAGGCCGGAGTGTATCAACCCTTTGTGGTGCAGGCCTGAGATGCTCTAACACCACGGTGCTGGCGCGGGGTCTTTCTGGTTGGCCTCATCTCAGGCCTTGACGGAAACCAGACGGCGCACACGGTTTCCCATTCCTTCCTTGCCTGATGGTGTAATGGCAGCACCGGTGACTTTGACTCACCTAGTCATGGTTCGAATCCATGTCGGGCAGCCAGGAGGGGTAGAGCCCGGGTTATAATATCGGCATCGCGTGGACTTACTCTCGTTCGGACGGGATGCGCTGCGCTCACCGCTGCGGAACGGAGCGCAACCGCGTCGCGTTGTGAAAATTGAGACTCCCTATTCACCACCGGGCGCGGCACGGTGGTCGGCTCATGGCACTCCTCGGTAAACGAAATATCCTCCGCATCCTGCGCGGCGCACCTCCCGGTTTCTATCTGGATGGCGGTTCTCATGGCGAAATTTTGCTGCCCGGCAGCCTCATCCCGGCCAGCGCGACTCCGGGCGGAGACATCGAAGTTTTTATTTATCGGGACTCCGAGGACCGTCTCGTCGCAACCACGCAGAAGCCGCTCGCCCAAGTGGGTGAGTTTGCCGCGTTGCGCGTGGTGGGCATCAATCCCCGTATCGGCATCTTCCTCGATTGGGGTCTCGACAAGGATCTCCTGCTGCCGGTGCGCGAGCAGTCCGGGCCGCTTCAGGTCGGCGAGCTTGTCGTGGTGCAAGTCATGCTCGACGAGCGCAGTGACCGCATCGTGGCCAGCGCACGGCTTAACCGTCGGCTCAATCTCACGCCGCCCGCCTACGCTGAAGGGCAAGCAGTGCATTTGCTGGTGATCGGCGAGACTCCGCTTGGCTACAACGTCATCGTGGAAAACGCCCACCGCGCCTTGCTCTACCACACCGATCTCGCCGCGCCGCTGACTTATGGCGCGAGTTTCAAGGGTTACGTGCGCCAGGTGCGCGAAGACGGAAAAATCGACGTCGCGCTGGACCGCGCCGGTTACCACCGCATCGCGCCGCTGACGGATACGATCGTGGAAAAGGTGCGGGCGGCGGGCGGGCGTATGCCCTTCCACGACGGCAGCTCGCCGGAGGAAATCCGGGTGGCGTTCGGGGTGAGCAAGAAAGCCTTCAAGCAAGCCATAGGCACCCTATTCAAGGCGCGCCGTCTTGTGATCGAAGCGCACGGTATCCGACTCACGGATACGAAAGGGTGACGGCAGGTTCGTAACCGGCCTCGGCCACCAAGTCCGGCTCAGCGGGCGGTCTCGCGGTCGCGGTAGCGGCGGGTGGCGTCGCGCACGGAGAGGTAGGGGTCCACCGCGGCTTTCTTCATGTCGCTGTAGAGCTGTAAATTCGGGGGCAGGCCGCTCATGACGTCGGTGACGGACAAGGTTGCCTGCCACTCCCAATCGAGGGAATCGAGCCAGTCGCGGTTGCCAATGTTGATATAGTGCCAGCCGGTCGGGGAGACCACGGTGTCGCCGGCGCGGCCGCTGAGATCCCGCAGGCTGGCGCCGCCGAGGACGGGGATCACGAGATAAGGGCCGTGCGAAATGCCCCAGAACCCAAGGGCCTGACCGAGGTCTTCGCGCGGGATTTTGGCGAGGGCAGGCACCCGTTCGGCGGTGCGTAAAAAGCCGAGGCCCCCGATGGTATTGATCACGAACTTCCCGGTTTCGCGGCCGGCGCGATCGAATTTGAATTGGGCGACATTTGCGAAGAGGCGCACGGGGTAGCGCAAGTTATCGAAGAAATTGGCGATGGCGCGATTGACGGGCGGGCGGATGACGAACTCGTAGCCCTTGACGGCGGGGGAGAGGACGCGGGTGTAGACGACATCGTTAAACGTGAAGATGGAGCGGTTGAAGCCCTCGAACGGGTCGCTCACGCGAAGCGGCGCATAGTCGTCAAAGTCGGCTTGTTCGGCTGCACCGGCGGAGGAGGACGAGGCAGACATGGGCGCCGGGGCGGGCCTCAATGCAGACGCATCGGTCTGGGAGCGGGCATGGGGCGCGGCGACGAGGAGGACGCCGCAGAGAATCAGCGCGAGGTGCGACGAAGGAGTTGATGACATGACTAAAAGCTTAAGATTAAAAGGGATGCGCGGTGCCTCAGCGCGCGGAGGCGTCGGCGAGTTTGGCCTCGAGTGTCTGTATTAGGCCCGGGGCACCGGATTTATGGATGATGGGATCGAACTGGGCGCGGTAGTTGGCGATGAGCGAAACGCCCTCGGCGACGATGTCGTAGATGCGCCATCGGCTGGAAGCCGGATCGTAATCCATACGGTAGCTAATGGCGTAAGTTTTGTCGTCGCTGACGGCGCGAGTGGGTATCTCGTAGCGGCCTGCTCGCAGCTCTTGAGCGGGGCCATAGGTGACGACCGGAGGAGTCTTGCTCTGAAACTGGTCCGCGTAGGTTCGGATCACCAGGCGGCTGAAGAGAATGGTGAGTCTTGCCTGCTGTTCGGGGGTGAGATCGCGCCAGGCGGGACCGATGGAGAGCCGGGTGGTGGTGGCGAAGGCAAAGTGTTTGTCCACCATCGTATCAAGGAGTGTGATCAAATCCTGCTGGCTCGGATGGGCGCGCAGGGCGGCGGAGACCTCGTCAATCCCACCGACGAGAGCGGCCCGGGCGTCATCGGCCGGGGCGGCACGCAGCGCGGCTACGGCGACAAAGCCGAGGACAAATAAGAAGCGCAGAATGCGGGCAGTTTGCATGAGCTTAAATAACCTGAATCGCCTAAAGGAAGATTTCAAAACGGAAAATGCAAGAAACCGGAATTTGTCATTAGCTAGCATTTTAGATCACGGGGACGCTGGAATAATTGCACGGTTCCGTTATTTTACCTGCATGAAAATAATCTGGATAGCGGTGACGGCGGTTGTGGTGGTCAGTGTGGCGGTCTGGGCGCAGCAGGCGAAGACAGGGGCAAACGGTGCGGGTGAGGCAAAGCACGCCGAGGGCGGACCCGACGCCATGGCGACGAAGGCGGGCGATGCGGTGACGCCTCCGTTTGCCTGCCTGGTGGGTGGCCAGTCGGCTTGCGGGCTGCCGAGCAACGTCGTGATCAATATGGCTGGCGCGGCGGTGAAGCGAACCGAGGCTGAGTGGCGCGCGGTGCTTACGCCAATTCAGTTCAAGGTCGCCCGCCAGCAAGGCACGGAGCCTCCCTTTCGTAACGAATATCACGACCACCACGCGGATGGGGTTTATTTTTCGGTTTGCAGCGAAACACCGCTCTTTGACAGCCGCGATAAGTTTGAAAGCGGAACGGGCTGGCCGAGTTTTACCAAGCCGATCGAAGGGCGCTTCGTCGCGGTGGCGAGCGACACGAGTTACGGCATGTCGCGTGACGAGGTGAACTGCACCGTGGACGGCGCCCACCTCGGGCATGTGTTCCCGGACGGTCCGCAGCCCACCGGTCTGCGTTACTGCATCAACTCGGCATCGCTGCGCTTCATTCCGCGCGCGGAGTATACGACCTGGCTGGCGAAGCAGCAGGCGGCGAAGTAGGCGCTTTTATCAGCGCAGCACGGGGTGCTCGGCGAGCAGGAGCAGGTCGCGCAGTTGCATCTGCCGGGAGAAATCGAGGCTGACCGAGATGCCCAGGCCGCGCACGGCCGTTGCGTATTCTCGCAAGCGATACGCGAGAGTCAGGATGGTCGGGTCATTCGCGAGCAAGTGGCGCGGAGGAACGGAAGCGGCGATGCGCTCCAGACCGCCGGCGAGTTCCTCGAGCAGGATCGGATTGTCCTTGAGGAGGTCGAGCAGGGCGCGTCGGGTGGCGACCGAGACGGTATCGGTGTTGGCCAGAATATGCATCACGCGGCGAGGTGATGTGGTGAGTTCGTCGGGGCTCTGGCGGGTCTCGGTGACGGTGCGGTTGTTTTGCGTGATAACCTGCTGGATGTCGGGTGACGGCTGGATCACGATGCCATCGTAAATGTAAGTGGGAGGGTTGGAAATGCTGGTGGAGCTGGAACTCCGGCTGGTGGTGCGGTAAGTGAGCGGGACTTTTACGGTGAGTGGGGTGTCGAGCAGGCGGCGAAGTTCCGCGCCGGCCTGACCGGGGGTGAGCAAGCCGGCGAAAAGGCCGAGATTTACCGGCTGCGGACTACGAAGAAAACGTGCGCGCTGGCGGGCGGCGTCGAGGGCGGGTTGCTCGGTGCGGAGTAATTTCAGGTCGAAGCGATCCCAAGGCACGAGTTGGAGCGAGGCCTCTGCATCGGTGATGACGAGCAAGCCCTCGGGGCGGGCCTCCCATATACCGGCGAAGTCAACCGCGCGGCCATTGGCACCGGTGAGGCGAACGGAGCCCAAGGCCGCGGCCTCTCCCCCCGGGGACGGTTCGGCGGCTGGAGTGGCGGCAGGGGCCGGTGCGGGCCGGGAGGCTGAGTCGGCCGCAGGCTGGCCTGTGGCGGACGTAGCGGCGCAGGCGGCGAGCAGGCTCGTGAGCAGCAGAGCGCGGGAGGGCGGGGTAAGGCGCATGGGCGGATACTGGAGCGGCAAGCGGGAACGGGGCAAGCGCGCGGCGGGAGTTGCGTTGCAGGATTGCACTGCGGGCGCGTGGCGGGTTTCTCATGGAGCCACAACGCATGCCTATCATTGACCGATACATTTTACGCGAATGGCTGGGCATACTCGGACTCGTGCTGGCGGCGACGCTCGGTCTGTTGGTGATGCACGCGCTCTACGAAGACCTGGAAGAGTTGCTGGCGCTGGGCGCGAACGCGGGCGAGGTGGTGGCCTACAGCGTGATAAAAATCCCCGGGTTTCTGGCGACCCTTCTGCCGGTGTGCCTGTTGGTCTCGGTGCTTTATGCGCTGGGAAAATTGCACAACGGAAGTGAAATCACGGCCATGCGGGCGGCTGGGTTAGGGCTGTTTCGCATCACTCGCAGCGTGTGGGTGGGCGGGCTTTTGTTTTGCGGCGTGGTTTGGTTGCTGAATGCGACGGTGGTGCCGTGGTCCTTTGAGGAATCGCGCAAAGTTTGGGAAGTTTTGCAGGTGCGCCAGGAGTTGGCGGGCAAGGCACCCGACCGGGTGGGCTCCCGCTCGGCGGTGACCTTCGATAATGCGGCGGCGGGGCGGCTCTGGTTTATCAACCGTTACAGCCAGTTCACGAAGCGGGCCTATGGGGTCACGGTGAGCGAGCGCGACGCGAAGCGGAACGAGACGACGCGCTGGCTGGCGCGCGAGGCCTGGCAGGATGAGAAGCAGGGCGGCTGGGTGTTTCGGGACGGGCGCGAAATCGAATTTGATGCGGTGAGCGGCGAGGTGATCCGCACCGAGGCATTTCGGGAAGTGGCGATGCGGGATTTTAACGAAGACGCGGGCTTGATGCAGATCTACGACGCGAAGCCGGACAGTCTTTCGCTCTTTGAACTTGGCCGGGTGGTGGAGCACTACCGCGAGTCGGGCAGCCCGAAAGAGCAGGTCTATGCGCTGCGCTATGCGAGTGTGCTGGCCGAGGCTTTGATGCCGCTGGTTATCATCGCGTTCGCGATCCCGTTTGCAGTTGCGGGTGTGCGGGTGAATCCAGCGGTGGGTGTGTCGAAGGCTCTCGGGCTTTTCGTGGTGTATTTCGTGGCGCTGCGGCTCGGTATGGTTTTCGGCGGGCGCGGATTTCTATCGCCCACGGTGGCGGCCTTGCTGCCGCATCTGGCACTCCTCGGCGCGGGCGGCGTGGCTTGGGCACGCGCCAAATAAGGCGGCGGGCCGGCAAAGAGTTACTGACGCGGCGGGAGCTTGTCGTGGCCGAGGCCGAGTTCGCTGAAGTCATTCACGATGCCCTCGTGCGGGCGGTCCTG
>Ga0209550_10001954_pt1 | contig 19901 bp, 23 predicted proteins | sample LauGreSuBDMM15SN_2_FD_187567 | JGI IMG/M metagenome (GOLD analysis project Ga0209550, IMG submission 187567) | Freshwater lake microbial communities from Lake Michigan, USA - Su13.BD.MM15.SN (SPAdes) (version 5) | ecosystem: Environmental > Aquatic > Freshwater > Lake | place: Lake Michigan... | reverse complement strand
GCAAGGGAAATGAAGTCAATGGGGTTATATAGTCCGCAAGACGATAAGATCTGGATTTATACCGGTAATCGTAATATGGCTGATATTTGCCGAACTGTTTCTCATGAATTAGTGCACCTATCACAAAAACAAAAAGGCCAACCTTTAGACGGGACCACAGGTTCTGATACTGAAAACGAAGCAAATTCTAAAGCAGGGCAAATAATGAGAAAATTTGCACAAATTAATCCTATGATATTCGAAGCACAAAACCCACAATACAAAATCTATTGCGATATGGATGGTGTAATTGCTGACTTTGAAGGTGCTTATGAAAATCTAACAGGTAAAAATATTAAAGGAAATCATGTTAAAGGTGATGCTGATTTTTGGCAACCAATAACTGATGCTGGTGAATCGTTTTGGACTGAAATGGAATGGATGATTGATGGTAAAGAATTATGGAACTATATTAAACCATATTCCCCTAAATTACTCTCAGCTCCTTCAAGACAAGAATCTTCAAGAACAGGAAAACAAAAATGGGTAGAACAAAATATACCCGGTACAATATTACTTCTTAAATCAGCAGAATACAAACAATTTTATGCATCTCCTAAATCAATATTAATTGATGATAGAGCAGATAATATTCAAAGATGGAAGGCTGCAGGTGGTGTAGGAGTACTACATACTTCAGCTGCTGATACAATTCAACAATTAAAAGAATTAGGTTTATGATGAATGAAAGTGTTTTGAAAAAAGAGTTTCGAGAAAAAGATGTACAGCGAGTAAGAAATATAGTAAATAAAAAATACGGAGATAAAATCTCAACTCAAGTAGGTTATACTAAAGAAAATATTGATCGCAAAGAAGGTGATATTTGGGAAGAAAATGGTAAAAATTGGACCATCAAAAATGGCATCAAAATGACCATATCCAAATTAGATTTAGTAAAGAAAGCCCTTCAAATCCCTCTTACATGCCCTAAATGCGGCAAAGCAATGAAGAAAAAAGTATTGGATACTAAAATGTATGCAATACATAAAGAATGCTTTGATTGTGTTATTACAAGAGAAACCAAATTACGTATAGATGGTAAATATGAAGCATATGTTCAAGATATGGTTCAACGTAACTCTAAAGGTTTTATTAGTGATCTTGAACAAATATTACAAGATTTAATCAACGACGTGCATCCTGAGCAAATTGTTACTGAAAATGGTGAAATGGAGCAATGGTCTGGTGGAAATAATATTGAATTAGTCAAAGAATTCCAGGACTATATTGAAAAGGTAAAAGCAATAACCCAATCGTAATATTTATTGCTATCAATAACCAAATATATAAGTACATATAATGGAGAATATCTATTCAGTATTAATTACAGCAATCACAGTTTTAGGAGGTACTACAGCGTTTCGTTACTATGAGAAACGAGCTATGCACAAAGAACGCGATGATGAATTCATTCGCCATGATTGTAAAGATCGTATAACTAAATTAGAAGCATTACTAGAAAAATCCTCTCAAGAAAAAGATGAAATGCGTAAGCAGATTCTAGATTTAGTAGGTGAAGTAGCAGCACTTCGTACCGAAATTAAATATTTAACCGATAAACGTGTTGGAAGTATATGATAAAGTTAATGGAACTTCTAGAAGAAGAAATATTAGAATATGACGTTGAAAATGAACAAGACATAAGAGAATTTGTTGAGTTTATGAAATCATATCAACAAGAACTTAACGAAGCTGATTGTGATTGTTTATTAGAAGCTGAATATCAAGGTCGCAATGTACCATTGGGTAAACCAATGCAGGGTGATAGTAAGAAGTTTAAAGTATATGTTAAAAATCCTAAAACAGGCAAAGTTGTAAAAGTTAACTTTGGTGCTAAGGGAATGAATATTAAGAAAAATAATCCTGTAAGACGTAAAGCTTTTAGAGCAAGACATAATTGTGCTAATCCAGGACCACGTACTAAAGCTAGATACTGGTCTTGTAGAAAATGGTAATATGATAAAATTAACTGAAATATTACAAGACATATTAGCTGAGAAAAAACTTTGTAAAAAAGGTAAAGCTTATTACAACCGCCGTAGAGCTGCTGGTGAAAAACCATCAGCTTATCTTTCTGGTCGCGCTGTTAAAGTATGTAAAGGTTTAATGGAAGGTGATGAAGAAGAAGTTAACTGTAGTAGTTGTGGTTGGAAATGGGATTTAGAAGATGGAGGTGAAGATCCATATCTTTGTCACAAATGTGGACATGATAATAGTTTAAATGAATCACTTCGTGATTGGTTTAAAAAAGAAGATTGGGTTCGTATTGATACAGCAGGTAATATAACTGGACCTTGTGGTACAATGAAAAAAGGTAATAAAACAACTCGTTGTTTACCTCGTGCTAAAGCAAATAGTTTAACTAAAGCTGAACGTGCTGCTACATCAAAGAAAAAAGCAGCATCAGACAAACAATTTGTGCCTAATACTAAAAAAGCCAAAGTAAAGTTCAATAAGTAATGAGAGCAATTGATAAATTTATATTACACACAGTCCATAATTTATTTCCACTTAATGAATATTCAGAAGGTGAAATCAATAAATTAATAGCTAAATTTAGAGAAGAAGCTGATGATTTAAATGTTCAAATTACAGATGCTCAATTAAAAGCATATATTGAACGTTTTGATTCTTTAAAAAATTCATCTAAAGTTACTGATAAAGATTTACGTAAATATACTTTAGCTAAATTAATAAAATTAGTTACGTCAACTAAAGGTGTTGAAGAACCTGAAGAAGAAATGGACATTACACCAGATGTGGTTTATGACCAAAATGGTTTGATTATATATAATGGTTCTAAAGAAGAAAATTGTTTAACTTTTGGTAGAGGTGAATCTTGGTGTATTACTAGAGGTTCATTCGGTAACTATCGTTATGATGATAGTAGAAAAAATCCAACATTTTATCTTGTAAAAGATACAAATTTACCTAGGGAAGATCGTAAAAGTTTCTTTGTAGTGGTTGTTGGTAATGATAATACTTATAAAGCATCAGATAGATCAAATAATGATGTTGGTGGTAGAGCTACAGAATGGGATAGATGGGAAGGTTGGGGTTTTATTGAATCAAATTTCCCATCAATTACTGGTTTAAGAAGTGTATTTAAATACATTCCTTTATCTTCTAAAGAAAAAATAAACCAATCATATAAAAATAGACCTCTTAGTGTTAGAGAATGGGTTAAATTACCATTCGCAGTAAAAGAACAATACTTAGTTGTTAGAAAAGGTAAAGATTTATTCCAAGACATTAGTAATGATACATTTGTAGAAAAATATTTACCAAAATATCCTCAAATTGCTAATACCATTGCTACCAATTTTGGTATTTTAAATAGTATAACTTTAGTTAAAAACTTAGATAAATTCTCAAATCAAGATACAAGATCAATCATAGCAAATATGAGAGATAAAATAGAGTTAAAATATCTAACTCTAGATTCTATTTCATTTGAGATTAAGAAATTTTTAGTTAAATTTGATAAATGGGATGTTCCTAAAAATGAAAGGATATATGTTACCAAAGATAATGAAAGCATTATTAAATTAACTTTAGGTGAAGATATTAAAGTAGGATTATATACTGAAGATGATGATTATCCTAATATTAAATTAAATAAACGTACATCACGTTATCTATTAGATTATCCAAATTTAGATCAAATACCTTTTAAAAACTTAATATCATTAGTTTCTGATGAAGTTATTGATAAAAGTATAATAAACAACGTAATTGAAAAAGCAAAAACAGATGAAAACTCAGCTATTATTGCTAAGGATATTAATAATAAAACAATATTAATTGATTCTAATTCATTTGTATCTTATAAAATAGACGGTGATAAAGTTTCTAAAGTACCATTCGATGATGAAGAGGTACAAGAAGTATTTACACAACAAAAAGATAATGAAGGATTCCAAAAGAATGCATTATCATTACTTAATGTTAGAGATAATATTCCTAATACTATAGATAAAGAGGCATTTATTTCATTATTAAAATCTATACCTATAGATAAAAGAACTATTGAATGGGATGGTAGACCAGCAGTTGTACTTATGACTGATAGTCCTGATTCTCCATTTTTTGTTCAAAATATAGAAAGAGGTACAAGTAGTTTAATCATCACAGCCGTTTATGGACGACCGGGAATGGATTGGAGACAATCAACTAGAAACTCACCTGTTGCAGATAAATTAATATATTCTGCATGGTTTAATTATTTAAGATCTAAAAATATAGCCTTTAGTGATACGGAATATATTAATGCTGTAAAAAATGTAAGCAGTTACTCAGGTGGTGACATTAGAAAAGCTATTATTGAAGCCAACCCACCAATGCAAGCTGGTAGTGCACTTAGATCTGTTGTTTATGATAATATTCCTTATATTATTAATACAACAAATCCAAGAACAAGTTATACAGTATCTTCTAATTCAGGTAAATTGGTTGTTGCTAATATTCCTGCTTCTAAAGCAGCACAAATGTTAGGTACTGCAGCTCCAGCTGCTACTCCTGCAGCAGGTGCAACAGCAGGTAGAAGAGGTAGACCAGCAGGTGTGCCAAATGCTCCTCGTCAGGTAGTTGATACTCCCGCTACACCAGGTGATATAAATGTTCGTGAAGAAATGACTGATATTGGATTAGATACAGCATTTTTACGTTTACCAAGAGCTATATTAAGAAAATTAAATCGTACTAATGCTTCCCGTGTTGATCCAAATGGTGATAGAGGTGCTTCTCGTCGTAATAATTTATTAGGTACAGCAGGTAGAGTAGGACGAGTAATTTCAATTGGTGCTAGTAAAATTTATATTATTAGATTAGCTAACCAACAAGTAATAGCATCCATTAACGTACAACCAGGTAATAGTAACTATTTATTAGTAGGTAATGACGGTGGTAATAATGCTTACGAATTAAATACACCATCAGATTTATTACAAGCATTACAACGACGTGGATTGGCAGAAGCACATCAGTATATTGTGAATGAATATTTAGCAGACCATCCAGGTCATATAAAAGAATTTAAAGAATTACTTCGTAAACACATAAACGAAAAAAATAATGCAAATAAGTAAATTAAAACAAACTATCCGTGAAACGATAGAGAAAGTATTAGCTGAAGGTCCAGCAGTGGCTCCTTCAAAACCAGATACTGACGTTGAACCAGCAGTATATCCTGGAAAACCAGGTACTGACAAACCAAAACCTCGTCGTCCATTAGGAAATCCTGATGTTAAGCCAAAGCCAAAGGCTTCAATGAATGAAGAAGAAATGGTAGATAAAATTGTTAAAAGATTTCAATCTAGAAAATAATGGCAAATTTATTAGAAGTAGAATACGATAAAATATTTTCACCTAATACTATGGCTGCCTTAAAAGGTAAGTCTGGTGAATCATTGAGACAAATGGTTGGTAATAGACCATTAATGCAAACAATGATGCGCTCTAAAGAAGTATTAGACCAAATTATAGCTGCTGAAGAAGGATATAGAGATGAATTAGAAGCAATCGCTATTCAAATGGTTACTGATGCTTATCCAATTATTGACTATTCTAATATTAAAATTATTGCTAGTATTGGTAATGATATGGATATTGAGATGAATCCTAATAATGAAGACCCTTCACAACCTGATTTTGGTGAAGATGATCCTGAAAAGATGAAGGCAAAACGTCGTCTTATTAATGGCATTACTCAAGGAGCATCTGTTAGAGGAGCTTTTGCATTCATGTTATTTAAAGAATACATTGACCAAATCAATCCAGAATTAGTAGGCAAATATAGTGAAATATTAAAATTAGTATTTGGTACTTATGATGATGATAGTGCTATTGCAATGATGTTAGCAGCAATTGCCCAAGGCGCTAAAATGCAGGGTGGTGAAAGTGAAATGGAATATGATGATGAAAATGATCAATTTATAATTAAAGCACAAGCAATGTGTTTTCCCATGTTAGTACATGAGATTATAAAAGGATTATATGAAATTGTAGGCACAGAAGGATTCGGATCAGATAAAGAAAAAAACCAATCAATTATTAATGCTGTAGATAAGGTTTCAAATGAACCTGAAGATTTACGTTATGGTAAATTTATATATGATGCCATTAATGATTTATATATTTCATCAGATGCTGACGATCCTCGTGTTCGTGAGTTATTTTTTGCATCTGTTTACAAATTATCAGATAATGAATTTTTTCCATTTGTTGAAAATGCAATTAACGATTCATTAACATCATCCCAAAAACGTTGGGCTGAAATGGAAATAAAAGATATTACTCGTGACTTAAGAAAAGATGATACCGGATTACAAGATTTAGATTAAAATTTACATATTTATATATAAACACATACAATGAATACTACTCAATTACGCCAAATAATTAAAGAAGCTATCGGAGAACGTTTAAGAATGATCGACGAAGCGGGTGATAAAGCAGCAATTAGTGCAAAGATTGCTAAAATCGAAGAAGACATTAAAGAAGCTAACGATATTAAGTCTGCTATCCCAACAAATATTAATCAATATGTTGATACAGAAATTATTGGTGATTTAATGGATGACATGGATAATAGCATTGCTGAACTTGAAGCTAAAAAAACAGAGCTTGAAGAGCAATTAAAAGCAATGGACAAACCAGTTAAAGAGCGTAAGATGACTAAAAGCGAAAAAGCCAAAAAAGAAAAAAATGTTAAAGCAATGAAAAAATCAGATGGCTTTGACAAATATGGTAAAGACGCTGAAAAAGTTATGTACGCAACTGCTACAAAACAATCAATGAAATAATAATGATTAGATTATCAAATTTAGTAGAAGGTCTAGATCCAGTAGGTAAAGAAGACAAAGACATCAATAACGATGGTAAAGTAAATAAGACAGATTCTTATATTGCTAACCGTCGTAAAAAAATTGCTGTAGCTTTAGTTAAAGAAACCCACTTAACTTGGCCTAAAACTGAAGATCACGAAGCCACAATGGCTAAAAGTGAATTAAGAAGCATGGTTCAAAATGCATCTGCAATTTACAAAATGATTGAACCAAACCAACAGTTACCAGGATGGGTATCTGCATATATTACTTTAGCTTCAGATTATATGAATAGTATAGAACAATATTTAACTGAAGAAGCTAATGAAATGGAAAATAATGGAGAATACTAAAAAAATATTATTAGAAAAATATATTAAAAAAGCAATCAAACAAAGATTGCAAGAAGAAGAGCAAGCAATCAAGCGTGCCGAAAAGTCTTTGTATTTAATATATCGTTTTCCTAAATTAAAAGATGCTGTTGAATCAATAATGTCTCCTTCATTTAGTAGATATTTAAGCAGTGTTACTGTTGTTGCTCCAAAACCAACAACTCTTAATATTGAATTAATCAATGGATTAGATTTTCAGTTAGTATACTCAGGTGGTACTTTTATAGCTAAAGTAGCAGGTAAAAGATATGATTTAGCTATGGGTAGTGCTATAGATAAAGCAAGCCAAGCGGTATCAAATTTATTATCATTATCTCCTGCACTTAAAGAAGATGCAAATGCAGCCGCACCTGTAGACGCAGCAATGGCTCCAGAAGCACCTGCAACACCAGATGCTGGTGAAGCAGCATTTAATGATTTAACAGGACCTGAAACATCAGCTACTCCTGAAGCGACACCAACTGAAGAAAATCCTCCAGCAGAAGCATAATATGACAGTTATAGATAAAATATTAAATGAGTGGTCGTTTCGTTGCCACGATGGGATTGTTAATTTAAACGATCCTAAAAAATTAACTTTATTAGAAAATATTCTTGATGAATATGGGATTGATGAAGAAAAACAAGCACGTATTTTTAAAAGTTTATCTAAAGAAGACAAAGAAGAACCAGTTTCAAATAAATCATTTGATGAATTAATTGAATCTAAAAATTTAAGCAGAAAAACAAAAGATACTGTTACTACAACATTATCTGAGATTGAAAAACAAAAAATTGCTAATAGTGCTTCTAATGATATCAAGGATGTAATATCATTTTTAAATAGTAATTCTGAACTTATTAAAAAAACATTTGATATTAGGGAAGGCGATATGGGTCGAGGTGAAGTAACCTTGATAATAGTTTCATCTGACGGTCAAAAAATAGCTAAAAAAGGAGAATTAGGTGATGTTGCGGTTGGTGGTAAAGCTTACGAATTAAAAGAAGCAAGCGATAGAACACCAATTAGAGCAGGAGGTACTTTTAGAAGTCCTGTTACTGCTTTAACAACAACATTATGGCTTCTTAAAGATGAAGTTTTTGATGGTTCTAATGCTGAAAAATATGAAGATTTATTAGGTGAGGATTTATTTAAAAGATGGCAGGAATTTGGTAAAAAAGTTAGAGGAAATGAAGACAACAAACAAGTAAACTGGACATCATTTGGTAAAAAACAGTTACCTCAATTAAAATCATTCCTATCAGACTTAAGAGCTAAATTTATTGAAATATCTTCATCAGATAAATTAAAACCTGAATTTGCTATTGGTAACAAGGCAATAGATATATCACCAGAAGATTTACAAAAAATACAACAAGCTGATATTAACCAAGATATTTCTATATCTGGTAAAGTAATACCTGCCTCTGCTGACTATGAAGAAATTCAACGTTTTAGAGGTGTAATTAAAACTTTATTAGGTAGAAACATATTTAATATGAGTGGTGATGAAATGGATAATGATATTAAAAAATCATTTATTGATGAATTAGATGGTGGGTTAGTAATAGTAAGCAATAACAAATTTGAATTTATCACTTCAGACGAATTTATTGATAAATTTGATTTTATAGGAATTACTCAAGGTAATAGACCTCAATTCGCACCTAAAGGTGTAGAAACGGTAGAAGAAGGGGAAGAAGAATAACATACAGACAGATTCATAGCCTGTCGCATCGAAACGAAATTATGCAGCTGTGGCGCACCCAAAAAGGTGTGCCCTCTCTTTTTTGGTAATGGCAAAGCAAAATATTATATTTAACAATCAATAAAAATTTATGAGAGAATATCAAAATTCATTTAGACGAACACAGGAGCTGTTTGATACTCCTAGATCAACATCAAGGATTATAAGAACGAAGCCAGAAAAACAATATAAAAACATTGTTATTGTTGGTGCGGGGGTAGCAGGTATTAACGCTGCTACTAAATTAGTAGATAATGGATATCCTGGTGAGTTTATTACTATTATAGATAAAGGTAATGACCCAATTAATCGTTTACCTGAAGAGGTAATGACAGGTATGCTTGGTGCTGGTGGTTGGAGTGATGGTAAATTAACATATCATACTGCTATCGGTGGTCAATTAGCTAAATATTGTGGTGAAGAAAAAGCAATGGAGTTGATGAAACAAGTAGTAGATAATTTTACTCGTTTCCACCCTAAACCAGAAGAAATATTCATGTCTGATCCACAAGAGGAACCTGAATTTATTAAACCATATTTTGGTTTGAAAATGTTTCCTGTATGGCATATTGGATCTAATTTCCTACATGAAATTGCTAAAACATGGTATCAATATTTACTAGATAGAGGTGTTAAGTTTAAATGGAACACTGAAATTACTAGTATTGATTTTGAAGTACAAGTTATAAATGCTGATAAACAAGATCTTGTATTGGGGTATGATGAATTAATATTTGCAGTAGGTAAATCAGGTATTGATTTTGCTCAAAAATTAGCTAATGAATATGAATTACCTAATGAACCTAAATCAGTACAAATTGGTGTTCGTTTTGAAGCACCACAAAAATACTTCCAAAAACTAATTGATGTAAGTTATGACTTTAAGTTGTATCAAAAGTTTGATAATGTATCTTTAAGATCATTCTGTACAAACAACAATGCTGCTTATGTTGCTGTAGAAGAAACGTATGGTGATGTTAGTTATAATGGTCACGCTAAGAAAGGTGAAGAATTTAGAAATAATATGACTAACTTTGGTATCCTAATGGAAATTAAGGGAATTGAAGATCCATTTGCATGGTCAAGAGATGTAGTACAAAAATTACAAATCGATGGAACTGGTACTTACTATTCACCAAACAGAACTCGCAAGCCAGGAACTACATCAGAAAACAATACAGTATCAGCTGTACAAGTAGATACAATGGATGTTTTATTTAATGCTTTAGGTGAAGAATATGCTCAATATATTGAGGATTTTATTACTAACATGCAAATAGTATTTCCAAAAATGAAAAATGATTGGGGTATATATATGCCTGAAGTAAAATATCTTTCACCTGAACCACTAGTTAATTATAATGATTTATCTCTAACAACATACCCAAATGCACACTTTGTAGGAGATGCCCTATCAGCTCGTGGTATTACAGTATCCGGAGCACATGGGATTTATGTAGCAGAATCACTTTTAAAATAAAACAATGACAAGAAGAATAAAAACAGCAGATGGTAGTATAATATACTACATGGATGGAAAAATGCATAACTGGGATGGTCCTGCATATATCCCACAAGGTAATAAACGCGCAGCCGAATATTGGTTATTTGGTTTCCAATTTACTAAAGACCAATGGGATGGTAGAAAAAAGGATGGTAATGGACAACCATTCCACAAAACGGCCGCTGGTAAAGCAGCAGGTACTAGAGTTTAGGCAAAATTAAATTCATATATTTAAGTATGATAGAGAGAAGAGGTAGACCTAAAGAAACACAACCATCAGAGCAACCTCGTAAATTCAGTAGAGTTTATGAAGATGAGGACACTATCGAAACATGGAAATATGATATAGATAAGTTTGATAAAGGTCCTATTGAAGTAGATATTAAATATAAATTGGGCGCTGAAAAACGTATGAAACAACATATTAAAGAGGGTCAACAACAAAGGAAATCAGCACGTCAAATGAAAAAAATAAACGAACGAAATAAACGATGAGAATAGGATTAGCAGGAACAATGAGTGTAGGTAAAACTACATTAGCGGGGGCGTTGGGTGAAACTGAGCAATTTAAAGATTATGTTGTTCAAACTGAACGTAGTAAGTATCTTAGTGGATTAGGTATTCCATTAAATACTGATTCAACATTACCTGGTCAATTTATATTTTTAGCAGAACGCGCTAGTGAATTATTACAACCTAAGATCATTACAGATCGTACAGTATGGGATGTATGTTCATTTACTTTATCATCAAAAACTATAGGTGATTGGGAAAAACGTTCATTTGTTGAAGCAGCTATGCATCTCCGTGGTTATTATGATTTAGTTATTTATGTATCACCCATTGGTGTTGAAATGGAAGATAATGGTGTGCGTGAAACTGATTTAGAATATCGAAGAAAAATAGATCAAGCTATACAATTATCGTTAGATGAATTTAAACCTAATAAATTAATTAAGGTTGGAGGTACAACTGAAGAACGTATCGCTGCAATTTTGCAAAATCTTTAATATTTATACATATAAAATTATGAATAACGATATTATGAAAAAATCTGAACTGCAAGATATTATCCGTGAAGCATTACTTGAAGTAATTGAAGAAGGTACTGCTGAGGATAAACAAGCACAAAATGCAGCATTAGCTGCCGAAAGAGCTAAAATAGCAGCACTTAATAAGAAAAAACAAGAATTAACTTCTCAACAAGTAGCTCCAGTGGATAAACCAGGAAAAGATGCTGAAGTAAATGCTGTTAATAAAAACATACAAGCAGCTCAAATAAAACTTACCAAGTTATCAAAACCAGGTATGGCTTCAACAGAATTAGATGAAATGGCAAACGTTGGTGTTAGATATCAATTATCAGATGAGGTTACTGATGAACAAATTGCAGGATTTTCTGGTAAAAAAGCCAAAATTTTAGCAGCAATTCAAGCAGCAGGATCAGCAGTTTCAAAAATGAACATAGCTGGCGAGATGGGTTATGATAAACAAAACCCAATCAATAAAGATTTTATGGAGTTGGTTGATGCGGGTGTTATTGTTTCATCAACAGAACAATCAGCCCCAAGATTAACAAACCCAAGACCAGCTGCTACACCATCAACCACACCAACTGGTGATGAAGAATTATATTACAACCCAAGAGGTAGAAGAGCAGGAGCTGGTAGTATGTTTACATCACGTGAATTAGATGCTTTAGGATTATCAGGTCAAGAAGAAATGTCAGATGATGAAGTAGAAGCAGCATTTGCAGCAGCAAAAGCATCAGGAGAAGAACCAGAACCTGAAATGACAGGTAGTAGTAGTTCAAAATCAGCATCTACTATTTCAGATGAAGATTATCAAGATTGGATGGAATATTCAAAATTATCTGATCGTTTAAAAAGTGTTAAATCTAATCTATTAAAAACTAAAAGATATAGAAGTACACCTGGTGATATTAATGACGTAGGTAGTACAGCTAGAGAAATTAAAGGTTTAACAGATTTAAAAGCAAGTTTAGAACAAAGAATTGATGCTTTAGTTGCTAAATCAGAATATTTACAAAAAGATATTGCTAAAAAAGCAGGTAAAGAATACATCCCAGCACCACCTATTCCAAATCCACTTGAGGATGAAGATGAAGAAGATAATTTAAACGAAAGTATTATGCATAAAATGCAATATTATGCAGGTATCAAAAAATAAAAATATGATGTTATTAGTTAAGAAATGGTTACCAAAAATTGTTATAGTAGTAGCTATTATAGCAATATGTAGTGTATTATTTGAAAAATGTAGCAGTAATGCTAATCATAAAGCATTTTTAGTTGAAATGGATAGTTTACATAAAGTAAATGATTCATTATTTGCTGAAATTAAAAAAGATGATGCAGTTATTGACTCATTAAATTATGTTAGTGAAGAATTAACATATAAGGTAGAACACCAAAAGACAAAAGTAATTAAAATTATTGAAACTGTTGAAGTAGAAAAAAGTAAAATTGATACTTTTACAGAACATGAATTAATTAGTTCATTCAATACTCGTTATCCAACAGATACAATAACTAACCCATTACCATTAGCACAACCAGTATTAGTTGCTGCTGCTAAAGATTTAGTTGAATTAGATGGTGCTAAACAAATTATTGTATTAAAAGATAGTACTATTACTACATTAGAAACAAAAATTACTGTTAAGGATAATATTATTGTTGGGTTTGAAAATAAAGAAAACAAATATAAATTAATCTTAACTAATAAAGATAAAGAAATTGCCGGTTGGGAAGATCAATATAATCAAATTGATTTACAATTAAAGAAATTAAAAGTAAAATCTAAATTTCAACGTATAGGAAGCTATATTATAATTGGTGGACTTGGCTATTTAATGTTAGTGAAATAAATATTATTGCCCCGCTATAGTCTCAGTATTATAGCTCCGAGCTCATCCGCAAGGTTGAGCTCAACTTTATATATTTATATACAACAATCAGTATATGACCGATCCAAACATAAAAGACATAATTAAACAGGAATATATCAAATGTGCTTCTGATCCTGTTCATTTCTTTAAAAAATATTGTTTTATCACCCACCCAATTAAGGGTAGAATTTTATTCCATTTATATCCATTCCAGGAAGATGTATTAAATTCATTTCGATCAAACGACTACAACATTATCAATAAATCTCGTCAGTTAGGTATTTCTACCTTATGCGCTGGTTATTCTTTATGGTTAATGTTATTTCATAAAGATAAAGCAATATTATGTATTGCTACTAAGCAACTAACAGCACAAAACATGGTTGAAAAAGTTCAATTCATGTATAGTAACCTCCCATCTTGGTTAAAAGGTTCTAAACCAGTAGCATCAAATCAAACATCATTAAAATTATCAAATGGATCATTTATTAAAGCAACCTCTGCTTCTAGTGATGCTGGCCGTTCATTTGCTGTATCTTGGTTGATTATGGATGAGGCTGCGTTTATTGAGGGCATTGATAAAATATATACCGCAATTAAACCTACAATCTCAACAGGTGGTGGTTGCGTAGCTTTATCTTCACCAAATGGTGTAGGTAATTGGTTCCATAAAACTTGGGTTGAAGCAGAACTAAACAAAAATAGCTTTATCCCTACTCAGTTAAAATGGGATGTTCACCCTGATAGAAATGCTGCCTGGGTTAAAAATGAAAAAGAAAATATGACTGCAAGAGATTTTGCGCAGGAATATGATTGTGACTTTTTAGGATCAGGGGCTACAGTAGTTGACCCTGAAACTTTAGCATATTATGAAGGATTTATTATGGATCCTGTTGAACGCCGTTTTATGGGTGGTGATTTTTGGATATGGCAATATCCTGATTACAATAAAAATTACATTGTATCAGCAGACGTTGCCCGAGGAGATGGAAGTGATTATTCTTCATTTCAGGTTATTGATTTAGAGGCGTGCCAACAGGTAGCAGAATTTAAATCTCATATAGGCACACGTGAATACGGAAACATGTTAGTATCGGTGGCTACTGAATATAATAATGCGCTTTTAGTGGTGGAAAATGCCAATATCGGTTGGGATGTCGTAAATACTATTATAGATCGCGAGTATGCGAATTTATACTATTCACCTCGCTCATATGGTGAGTTAAGTGCTGACAAATATTTATCAAAATTAGATTCAGGACAAACAGTTCCTGGATTTACTACATCAGCAAAGACAAGACCACTTGTTATCTCAAAAATGGAGTCGTACCTTCGAGATAAGTCGTTTACCTTTCATTCAAAACGCTTACTTGAAGAATTAAGAGTGTTTATATGGATGCACGGAAAGGGACAAGCACAAAATGGATATAATGATGATTTAGTATTAGCATTATCAATGGGCTTATTCATTAGAGACACAGCATCCAGATTTGCGCAAATAGGTCGTGATCTAGCAACTGCAAGTTTATTAAACTTTAGGAAAACTGGAGATCAGCAGTATGGGGGTGGACAATGGATACCTGGAGGTAATCCATACAACATAGATGATGTCCATGGAAATGCAGAAGATATACGATGGTTATTGGGTTAGAATATTTATTGTTATACATACTAAAATAAAAAAATGGCTAATACAGATTTATTTTCAAGGCTACGAAGATTGTTTTCAACTGATGTTATCGTAAGAAACGTTGGTGGAACTCAATTAAAAGTAGTGGACACAGACCGTGTTCAAGCCTATGGAAGTGCACAAACAAATAGCTTAGTAGACCGTTTTACACGTCTACACAGAACTAGCATGTCTGCTATGTTCAATCCTGCTATTAACTATCAGACATTAAGAACACAATTATATAATGATTACGAAGCAATGGATTCAGAATCAATTATTGCTTCTGCTCTTGACATTGTTGCTGATGAAACTACATTAAAAAATGAAGCTGGAGAAGTATTACAGATTCGTTCTTCAGATGAAAAAGTACAAAGAGTACTTTATAATTTATTCTATGATATCTTAAATGTAGAATTTAATCTTTGGCCTTGGACTCGTCAAATGTGCAAATATGGAGATTTTTATCTATTCTTAGAAATTAATAGTGAAGTGGGGGTATACAATGTTATGCCTTTATCATCATATGAATTAGCTAGAAGAGAAGGTTTAAATCCTGAAAATCCATTTGAGGTTTATTTTGAATATGATCCAAACGCACTAGCATCTACTATCCATATGGATAAGAGTAACATGAAAAAGCGTTTTGAAAATTACGAAATAGCGCATTTTAGGTTATATGCTGATGCTAATTATCTTCCTTATGGACGTTCATTTATTGAACCCGCTCGTAAGGTTTATAAACAATATACATTAATGAAAGATGCGATGTTAATTCACCGCATTATGAGATCGCCTGAAAAACGTATCTTCTACGTAGACGTAGGTGGAATACCAGCTTCTGAAGTTGATAACTACATGGAGCGTATTACCAATAAGATGAAGAAGACTCCATTTATGGATGCTCAAACAGGTGAATACAATTTACGTTATAATATTCAGAATTCACTTGAAGACTTTATCATACCAGTTAGAGGTGCAAACCAAAATACTAAAATCGATACTTTAAAAGGTTTAGAATATAATGGTATTGAAGATGTAAATTTCTTACGTGATGAAATGTTAGCTGCCCTTAAGGTACCTAAAGCATTCTTCGGATTCGAAAAAGATTTAACTGGTAAGGCAACATTAGCTGCTGAAGATATTAGATTTGCTCGTACAATTGAACGTATACAAAAGGTACTTGTATCTGAACTATATAAAATTGCATTAGTACACTTATATACACAAGGATTTGATGGTGATTCATTAACAAACTTTGAATTATCTTTAACTCCACCATCTATTATCTATCAACAAGAACAAATAGCATTGTGGAAAGAAAAAGTATCATTAGCTAAAGATGCTATTGATACAGGTATCATCCCATCTGATTTTATATACGATAGAATATTCCAATTCAGTGATGATCAAGTAGATGAATATCGTGATTTAGTATTAGAGGATAAAAAACGTGCCTTTAGACTTCAACAAGTTGAAAATGAAGGTAATGACCCAGCTAAAACAGGTAGATCATTTGGTACTCCACATGATTTAGCTTCACTATATGGTAAAGGTAGAAGCGGACAAGGTGCCGTACCAGTAGGATACGATGAAAAAGATCCAGTTGGTCGCCCAACACAAAAAGCATCTATATTTGGCACTCAGAAAAGCGCATTTGGTAAAGACCCAATAGGTAGTAAGGAATACAACATGACTGCTAACCAAGATAAAAATCCAATGCAGCAAGCATATAAAGGTGGTTCACCGCTAGCATTAAGAGAATTACAAAGAGCAAAAGAGGCGGCTGAGCAAAAAACAATAACATTGTACGAAAGTACAAAACCAATAGAATCTAATTTATTAAATGAAGATAACATCAAGGGTATAGAGAAATAACATATTTATACGCAATGATTATATACTTTTTATGAAAATAAAACATAACAAATACAAAAATACGGGGATCTTATTTGAACTCTTATTGAGACAAGTAACATCCGATACTATTTCTGGTAAAGATTCTGCGTCTTTACCTTTAATTAAAAAGTATTTTAGCAAATCGGAATTAGCTAAGGAATATAAATTATATCAAACCTTAATTGCTAATAAAGCCGTTTCTGAAGGTAAAGCTGAATCATTAATCAATACCATTTTAGAAATTCATTCACGCCTAAATCGTACTGCTCTTCGCAAAGAAAAGTATAACTTAATTAAAGAAATTAAGGCACACTATAATTTAGAAGAATTCTTTAAAGCTAAAGTAAACAATTACAAACAACACGCCGCTGTTTATACACTAATGGAAGCTTATGGCACATTAGAATTTGTAGACCCAACTAGTGTTATTGATAATAAAGTAACTTTGCTTGAACATATTACTCGTAAAGAAGTAAATAAAGAAGAAGTTAGAGACCGTGTAATGGAAGAATATAGTGAAATGGATAAAGGCACTCGTCTTTTAGCTTACAAAATGCTCATTGAAAAATTCAATGAGAAGTATGGTGACTTAACTTTAGATCAAAAATCAGTATTAAAAGAATTTATCAACAATGTGTCTAGTACTACAAAATTAAAAGATTTTGTTAACAACAACATAGATGGAATTAAAAAACAATTAACCAAGTTAGTTGAAAAGGTTGAAGATAATACTATTAAAATTAAAATTAATGAAGTAGTTAATCTAATTAAACCTTTAGATAAAAATCAAAGTGTAAAGGATGATGATATAATTACATTATTAACTTATCATCAATTAGTAGCCGAATTAAAATCTGTTAAATAATGAACGAAAAACAACTACAATCTCTTATAAGAGAGGTGATAAAAGAAGCAATCAACACACCTAGTGATGTTACTGCTTTAGGCAGAGCACAAGCGTCAGCGACTACTGTAGCTAGCAAATCTAAAAATATTAACAGTATCCAGGAATTCCCAGGAGCTTTTGAAGTTTGGTTTCAATCTTTAGGATTTGTACCAGGTAAAATTAGTAAATCTGCTGTTAGAAGCCAAGTTGAACAAGTATTAACTAAGTTAGGCTATAAATAATGGAATTGAGCATAGAAAATAAACTTTTACAAGAACAACTATTGCAAGAAGCATTCTTGGATAGTGTGAAAGCATATGCTCGAGAAAAATATGATGATGTAATTAGTAAAATTAGTGACTGGAAAGATGCCGCTGCTGTTATAGGGCAGGTAATGTCAAATTCAACAATATTACAACGTTTTTCAGATGATGTTTGGTACAATTTCAAACAAAACATTTTAAAAAGTTTAATAGCTCTTTTAAATAAATTAGGATTAAATAATTTAATTACCTCCATCAATGGTGTAGTAGCTAAAATTACTAACCTTACAGGATGGCAGAAATTTTTAGCAGCTACGGGAATTGGTGCTATTGCTAAATACGTAATAGATAAAATGGCAGGATTAGCTCCAGATGTTATTAAGAATTTTATACTTTCTTATTTATCTGAGGCTGGTTTAAAAAATATTATTTCAAACTTAACAGATTTTACTTCTTATTTAGGATGGTTACAACCAATTATTAAAGGAGTTGATATGTTATATCAAGTAATGAAATCAAGTATTAGTAAATTTCTCCAATCAACTCAACTTTTTACACAAAATATAAATTTAATAAGAAAAGAAGGATTAGATGAAGAAAAAAGAGCAGCATTAAAATCTGCTATCAAAGCATACGCTCGTGAAATAATGATGAGCGAAGAAAATGTAACAGGTGGTGGAGCTACTTTTAATGCCGGATATGGTGAAAATTATGCTACTCCTTACGCTTTTGGAAAGAAAAAAGGTGATAATAGAGCAGTAAAATTTTTAAAAAAAATGGGTTGGACGGTAGCAGATTTAACACTACCAAAAAACTCAAAAATGTTTGACTACAAAAAAATATACGAAATGAAATTAAACGATATAATTGAACAAGGAGTACTTAATGAAGTGTCCTATGGTAAGTTCAAAAAAGAAGTAACATATAGAACTAAATCTGAACAATTGCACAAAGCTATTCGTGAAGTAAAACGTAAACTATCTGAAATTGATCGTATTGTTGAATATACATCTCGTATGAAACAAGAATTAAGTGAAGATGAAGGTGGTATTTCATATTGGAAAGCAACTCAAAAGAATGTTGCTTCTATATCAGAAATGGTTAATCAACTTAATAATAAAATTAAAAACTTAAACCAATAATGGCAAAGGCAAAATCGTCATCTTCTTCTCAAAAGACTTCATTTGGTAAAAAAACTACAGGTAAAGCCAAAAAAGGTTACGGCCCAACAGAACAAAAACCAAAAAAATATAGAGGACAAGGTAGATAAAATATAAATGCATATGAAAAGTATACAAAATCAATACAACCAATTATTAGAAGGAAATTTATCTCAGGTTAACTTTATGAGAGCTGTCCGTATGACATTTCCTCAATATGTTACTAATGTAACATCATTTACTGACTCAGTTAAAATCTTAAAAAATAAAGGTCTTTTAAGTGAAGAATTAAATAAATTCGGTAAATTTGCTAAAGCAAAGTCAGAGGCTATGAAACTTTCTAAAGAAGAAGGAAAAAAGAAATATGTAGAACAGGGCCCAAATGAAACTTTTATAGTGTCTGATTTATATGATAGTAAAAAAACTATCGTATCCTTTGAAAACGGAAAATTTTTATCTGGAAATGAAACTCTTGATGAAACAAACACTGTAGGAGAAGAAACAACCGTAAATGAAGCATTAAATAAAGATATTAAAGCTTTTGGACAAGATTTAGATAAAAGATTTAAAGAAGCTGGGTTTGATACCTTAATTCTAATGCAGAATGCTACACAGGAGCAACTAAAT
>Ga0209550_10001953_pt1 | contig 19902 bp, 13 predicted proteins | sample LauGreSuBDMM15SN_2_FD_187567 | JGI IMG/M metagenome (GOLD analysis project Ga0209550, IMG submission 187567) | Freshwater lake microbial communities from Lake Michigan, USA - Su13.BD.MM15.SN (SPAdes) (version 5) | ecosystem: Environmental > Aquatic > Freshwater > Lake | place: Lake Michigan... | reverse complement strand
GCATCCAGTGGTGGAGACGCTACAATAACTTATTCTTGGAGATCATCAGCAGATAGTTATGGATCAGCAATAGTAGGAGCTGCCAGTGATACTTATACGCCACCTGCCGGTTTAACGACAACCACAAGTTATCAGCGTTATGTAAATGATGGCACTTGTAATACAATGCCAACAATATCTACAGGTACTTGGACAGTAACAGTACGCCCAGCATTTACTTCAGGAGCCATCCTTACTACTGGCCAAACCATATGCAGTGGCGGTACATCAACTGTTATCGGCAGTTCTACTGCATCGAGTGGTGGAGACGGTACGATAACCTATTCTTGGAGATCATCAGCAGATAGTTATGGATCAGCAATAGTAGGAGCTGCCAGTGCAACTTATACGCCACCAGCCGGTTTAACGACAACAACAAGTTATCAGCGTTATGCCAAAGATGGCACTTGTAATACAACGCCAACAGTATCTACTGGTACCTGGACGGTAACGGTCCGTTCAGTATTCACTTCAGGAGCCATCCTTACTACTGGCCAAACAATATGCAGTGGCGGTACACCAACTGTTATCGGCAGTTCTACTGCATCCAGTGGTGGAGACGGTACAATAACTTATTCTTGGAGATCATCAGCAGATAGTTATGGATCAGCAATAGTAGGAGCTGCCAGTTCAACTTATACGCCACCAGCCGGTTTAACGACAACAACAAGTTATCAACGTTATGCCAAGGATGGTACTTGTAACACTACACCAACAGTATCTACAGGTACTTGGACGGTAACGGTAAGTGCCACGCCTACAACATCTGCTGCTGGTGCTGATCAAAACGTAGTCTCATCTGGAGGAATCATTTCAGCTACGCTTGCCGGCAATGCACCAACTGTAGGAACTGGATTGTGGAGCATTGTAAGTGGTTCTGGAGGAACAATAACTGACCCAACAAACCCAACATCAACCTTTACTGGATCTGCCAGTTCCTCATATACATTGCGTTGGACAATCACCAATGCCCTTTGCACATCTTCAGATGATATGCTGTTAACATCAGGTTTTGTGTGGACAGGATTGGCAGGGGATAATCTTTGGAATACAGCAGGAAACTGGTCAACAGGCACTTTGCCACTTGCAACAACAGATATTGTAATCAACTCTGGCACTCCACGATTGAATATCGATTTTGAGGTAGGGGGTTCTCTTACAATTAGTGGTACTAGTACCTTAACTGTTAACGCGGGCAAGACCTTGTCAGTAGCTTCTACAGGTACTGCCGATTTCGGCGGAAAGCTAGTTACGTTTAAGTCAGATGCAACGGGGTCAGCACAATTTGGACAAATGCTAGGAACGTTGAGCAATGCATCTAATATAACTGTCGAGCGGCACATACCAGCTAGCAACAGGACCTTCCGGTTTATCAGCTCACCTGTAACCACCTCTACTTCGATCAAATACAACTGGATGGAAAATGCCACGTTGGGTGTTGATAGCTATCCCTATGCCGCAGGTTCAGTTCAAAATCCCAACACCGGCTACGGCACGCACATCACCGGTTCCAATGGCAACACCAATGGTTTTGACCAAACAGGTAGCAACAATCCATCCTTGTTTACACATGATAATTTCAGTGGTACGGGCGCATGGAATGCGGTTACAGCAACCACTGGTCTACTTAATGCGGGTGATGCATACAGGATTCAGATTCGGGGAGATAGAGGCTATGCAATTTTTGCATCACCACTTCCTGCTCAAAGCGCTACCACGCTTCGTACAAATGGAACGTTGCATACTGGCAACAAAACAGTAAACTTAAATACAACGGCTGATGGTTTTAGCATGATTGGCAACCCATATCAAGCTACGGTCGACATGTATGCAGCGGGCATCACCAAAACAAACATTACTGATTTCTATTATATCTGGGATCCGAGGATGGCAACCAGAGGTGCCTATGTTTCTTATTCCAATACAACAGGTAGCAATACCCCATTATCAGCCGTAAACCAATACCTGCAACCGGGTCAGGCTGTTTTTGTGCAGACCTCGAACACTGGTGGTGCAGCATCAATTACTTTTGGTGAGTCTGCGAAGTCAATCGCAACCAACCAAACTCTTGTATTCAGTCGCTTCAAAGGCAATGCTGGCGTGGAGTTTGGTGCAGAACCGAACACGCCACAAACGAGCTATACTTCGCTGAGCACCACGCTTTATTATACGGACAGTCTCGCCACAGGCGCCATGCCGATGGATGGAATGAAGGTTTTGTTCGACAATACCTTCAGCAATGTGGTGGACCAAGTAGATGCCAAGAAGATGTACAACCTCGATGAAACGATGTCGGTTCTAAGAGATGGCACAAACCTGAGCATCGAGCTGATGAACAAGCCCGATAGCACCACGGTCATTCCGCTGAACATCACAAATTACAGAACGCAGAAGTACACGTTCAGGATGCGCTGGACGAACCCTTACACTGGCATTAACAATAAGGTAACAGCCTTCCTGAAAGACAAGTATACGGGAATGCAATACGAGGTTAACAATATAACCACAACCGATATTCCATACACCATAGATGCCGCAATACCCGCAACGTCTGCTGCCAATCGTTTTGACATTGTATTCATGCCAACAGCCTTGGTGGTGTTGCCAATAGCAGAGATCGCGATGACAGCAGCAGTGCAACAAAACGGCATCAAGTTGCAATGGACCAATCCTTATGACAAGGACTTGAGCAAGTACGAAGTGGAACGCAGTGCAGACGGCAGGGTCTACACCAAAGTGAACACACAAGCCGCAGGCAATGGTATTCAAAAGAACATCATTTACAACTGGTTTGATGCAACGCCGATAGAAGGGTACAATTACTACCGCATCAAAGGCTTGGCATTGAACAACGGGAAAACACAGTGGAGCAACAACGTAAAGATCAGGTCATGGACGCTGAACATCGGTACGACGATTGTACCGAATCCAGCAGAGAGAACGGGTTTAAACATTAAAACCGATTTACCAAAGGGATACTACGACATGAAGTTGATTGACAGCAGAGGCAGGGTGGTGTACAACAAAGGCGTCGAATACAACGGGTTAGGTGGAGCAATTGAGTTGAGGTATGGGGTAGCATTGGCAGCTGGAACGTATTACTTGCACATTGAAGGCATGGGTGAGAGGGTTGTGAGGGGAGTGGTGGTGAGATAACAGCCAGGGACTGGAATACAGCCAGGGACAAGGGACAGGGGACGAGGGACAAGGAGCAGCCAGGGATCGGAAGAAAATTCAATAGCCTGGGGTTTAAACCCCAGGCTATTGAAAAACAAAAACATTCAAACATTGTATATGAAATCAATGCTGATAAAAGCTTTTTTTATGCTGGTGCTGCTGACACATTTTAGCACAGATGGTCAGTCACAGACGCCATTTGACCCAACGACTGATGATGGCACATCTGGGACAGGTGGATCTGGAGGGTCAGGTGGTTCAGGAGGCTCGGGTGGTGGTGGAACTTACACCGGTGGAACCAGTGGCAGGAATGACGTTCCGTTAGATGGCGGACTTTCCTTGTTGCTTGCAGCAGCCGTTGTTTATGGTTCAACACAATTAAGAAAAAAAAATCAACATTAACTTCCATATATTTAAATCTTTTAAGCCAGCTGAATGAATCAATTTGTTGTAAAGATTTTATTTTTTTCTCTATCCTTTTTTCTTGTTTTTCATGATGCTTCATCTCAGGTGAATACGCCCGACAATGCTTCAAGTGAAAAATTGCTTCAGAAACTGATAGAACATCCAGTAGACTCAATCTTGAACAGAACTTCAAATGAAAAGCTGAGTTTTGTCAATGCTTTCATGACAAGCCTTGGGTATGTTTTGAAAGATAAAAAAAGATTGAATGATTTGTCTTCCAAACTGCAATATTTTATAAAAAATGAAAAGAATGAGCACCTAAAAGTATTGGCGAAATACCTGCATTTCTATGTAATTGCTGCGACTGGTTTATCAGCTCAGGAAAAAATTCCAATACTTATTGCTGTTCAAAAGGATGCAAAAGAGGCAAGGGATGAATTAATGCTAATGCAGATTAACATGGATTTAGGGGTACTCTATGTTAATCATTTAAAAGAATATGAAAAAGGTTATTTGTTATTGAGACAAAATCTTGATATAATGGAATATAGTGAGATGAAACAAAAGCCCCTTCATGTATTGACGGTCAGCTATCTCACTCAATTGTTTTTGTCGGTCAGAGATTGGAACAATGCATTGGTTTATGCAAGGAAAGGCCTGCAGTTGGAAAGTACTACTTTCGATAAAAATTCCAAATTATTCTTGTTGCAATCCATTGGACTGATTTATCATAGATTGAACATGCCCGATTCGTCAGATTACTATCTTCAAAAAATGTTGATACATGCTAAAGAAGAAAAAGACAGTTTAAGCATGTATAATGCTTATGGTTATATTGCTGAAAACCATATAAAGAAAAAAGAATATTTAAAGGCACTTCCCCTGATCGAAATGCAGAAAAAATTTGCCATTCAAATAGGTGATCCATCATTAACTGCTACTGATCTTTTGTTGGAAGCAAATATTTATTTTCAATTGGGAAATCTTGGTAAAAGCAAAGCCCTGACATATGAGTCAGAGAAATATGTATATGCCGCTAATACGGATAATACATATAAATCTTTTTATACTTTAAGGGTAAAAAATTTAATTTCTGCAGGAGACAGGAAACAGGGAAAACTATACCTGGATTCTCTTTTTTACATGTCTGAAAAAATTGATACTAAAATCAATGCTGTTAAAGGGCTTAAGGTTGAACAATTGTATACACTTGATTTGGTTGAAAAAAAAGCTGCAATTGAACAAATAGCAAACAAAAAAATTCATGAAAGGAATATTTATTTGATTATAATATTTCTACTTTCCTCACTTTTTGTTTTTCTACTTTATCGGAATCGCCAAAACAAAATGCGTTTGCTGATGTTGTTGGAAAAGCAATCACTTGAAAATGAGTTGATTTCTGTCCAAGATGAGCTAGCTGAATTTATTACAAAAATAGATTTACAGGCTAAGGAAATAATGCATTGGAATGAAGAGAAAATCACGACGCCTGAAGAATGGAATCATTTTATGGAATTGTTTTCAAAAACAAACCCTGGTTTCATTCAAAAAGTAAAAGATACTTTACTTGGTATTTCACCTGCTGAGCTTCGTTTTATATGTTTGTCTAAAGTAAGAATAACCGATATTCAAATGGCCGTCATTTTGGGCGTAAATCCCAACAGTGTCCGGCAAACCAGAAAGCGTTTAAAGGAAAAATTTGGCTTTGAAAACAATGAGTCTCTAATGGAATTGATTGAACAGATTTAATCAGCCCATTTAAGAAAATGATTGATCAACCCATTCGTTGAACTATCATGCCCTTCGACTTTTTCTTGTCCCATTAATTCTGGTAATATTTTGTTGGCCAATTGTTTGCCCAATTCTACTCCCCACTGGTCGAAACTGTAAATATTCCAAATCACTCCCTGAACAAAAATCTTATGCTCATAGGCCGCAATGAGTTTACCAAGTTCAAATGGATCTATTTTCTTAACCAAAAATGAATTGGTTGGCCTATTACCTTCAAATACCTTGAATGGCACCAATGCATCTCTTTTTTCCTGTGATAAAGATGACAATTCTGCAGCAGCTTCTTCTGCTGTTTTTCCATTCATCAGCGCTTCTGTCTGTGCAAAAAAATTACACATCAACTTTTCATGATGATCTCCTATTGGATTGTGACTGATGGCTGGTGCAATGAAATCGCATGGTATCAACATCGTTCCCTGGTGTATCAATTGATAAAATGCATGTTGCCCATTCGTGCCTGGCTCTCCCCAAATGATTGGTCCAGATGCATAGTCTAATTTCTCACCATTTCGATCAACCTGCTTGCCATTGCTTTCCATATTCCCTTGCTGAAAATAAGCTGCAAATCTGTGTAGGTACTGGTCATAAGGCAAGATTGCTTCGGACTGAACACCAAAGAAATTCACATACCACAAACCAATTAAGGCCATCTTCACGGGGATGTTTTCTTCAAATGATTTTTCACTGAAATGCTTGTCCATTTCATGTGCGCCTTTCAAGAGCTGCTCAAAATTTTCATATCCTACCGTAAGTGCAATCGACAATCCTATCGCACTCCAAAGACTGTATCTTCCTCCAACCCAATCCCAAAACTCAAACATATTCTCTTTGTCAATGCCAAATGCTGTGACAGCTTTTTCGTTTGTTGAAAGAGCTACAAAATGCTTTGCTACATGCACTTCATTACCCGATTGTTCAATGAACCAAGTCCTGGCTGTATGCGCATTGGTCATGGTTTCTTGTGTGGTAAATGTTTTTGAAGCCACCAAGAACAACGTTTCATCAGCCTCAATATTCTTTAAACATTCTGCAATATGCGTTCCATCAATATTGGAAATAAAATGAGTCTGGATTCCTTCAACCCAATATGGCTTCAAGGCTTCTGTAACCATCACCGGACCCAAATCACTTCCTCCAATGCCAATGTTTACAATGTATTTTATCTTCTTGCCTGAATATCCTCTCCATTCACCGGAATGAATTTTCCTACAGATGTCTTGCATCTGAAGCAACACTTTTTTGATGCCTGGCATCACATCATTTCCTTCAAAAAAAACAGGTTTTCCGGAAAAATTTCTCAATGCTGTATGCAGCACCGACCTATTTTCAGTTTGATTGATTTTTTCTCCTTGAAACATCGCCTCAATGGCTTCATCCAGCTTGCATTCTCTTGCCAATTCGTTCAGCAATTCAAATGTTTCTTTTGTTAGAATGTTCTTTGAATAGTCAAACAACAAATTTCCTTCTTGTTGTGAAAAAGATGAAAAACGAGATGCATCTGTTGCAAATAAAGTCTTCATGTGAACCGACTTCATTTCATCTGCATGGATACTGAGTTTTTTCCAGGAATTGGTTTTCGTAGGATTTATTGTAGGGAATGCCATTAGTTTATGTTATTGATTGTTTCTATGAGATGTTGAACCATACTAGGTGTGATGTCTAAATGAGTCACCATGCGGAATCGGGTGGGGGAGATGGAAAAGAACAGTATCCCTTTTTCTTTCATTTCTGAAATGAATTGTGGCACACTGAAACCAGGTTTACATTCTGCAATAATGATGTTGGTTTCTACAGGTAAAAGATATTGCACAAATGATTTTTTTTCAAGTGCAGCTGCGATCATTTTTGCATGAACATGGTCTTCTTCAAGCCTGGCAACATTATTTTTTAATGCGTAAAGTCCAGCTGCAGCAATACTTCCAGCTTGTCTCATGCCTCCTCCAAATACTTTCCTGATTCGCCTTGCTTTTTTGATGAATGCGGCATCTCCCAGCAATAAACTGCCAACGGGAGCTCCCAATCCCTTGCTCAAGCAGATTGATATGGTGTCAAATGCTTGTCCATACTGACTGGCGGTCTCTCCCTTTGCAACAAGTGCATTAAAAAGCCTTGCCCCATCTATGTGAAATGCCAATCCATGTTTCTTACACACTTCGCCAATCGCTACAATATCATTGAAATCATAGCAACTTCCTCCACCTCTGTTGGCGGTATTTTCAAGAACCACTAATCGAGATACAGGTTTGTGTACATCATCCGGATGGATGGCAGCTTCAACCATTTCGGCCGTGATTCTGCCTCGATCTCCTTGCAGCAAACGAACTGATGCACTAGAGTTAAAAGCGATGCCACCTCCTTCGTATTGATATACATGCGACAGTTCGTCGCATATAACTTCGTCACCTGGTTGTGTATGGCACTTGATGGCAATTTGATTGGTCATCGTGCCGCTTGGACAAAACAATGCTTTTTCTTTGCCAAACAAATTTGCTGTATACGTTTCTAGCTCATTAATGGCGGGATCTTCGCCAAAAACATCATCCCCTACAACAGCTTTGTGCATAACTTTTTTCATCTCTAAGGATGGCTTTGTAACAGTATCTGACCTTAAATCAATAATCATACTGCGAAAATAACTGTTAAGACTATTTTTTTGATCATTATTTAGAACTTTTGATAAATTATTGTGTTTAACACTAGATATTTATCCACCTTTTTTCAAATTACTATGATTTGTGGAAAATGAATTTTAAATTTGCATATTATTAGCTACCCTTTGGAATTTACATTCCCTTTTATTTTTAACCCTAAAATTAACCTATTCTATATTGATTAGGCGATACTTACTACCATGAGGCAATTAAAGATAGCGACACAGATTACGAACCGTGACTCCCAGGCGGTAGAGAAGTACCTTCAGGAAATTTCCAAGATCTCAATGATTAGTCCTGAAGAAGAAACAACATTGGCACAAAGAATCAAAATGAACGACCAACGTTCTCTTGACAAGTTGGTTCAAGCTAACTTACGTTTTGTGGTTTCTGTAGCGAAACAATACCAACATCAGGGCCTTTCTTTGAGTGATTTGATTAATGAAGGAAACCTTGGATTGATCAAGGCTGCACAGCGTTTCGACGAAACCAAAGGTTTCAAATTCATTTCTTATGCAGTGTGGTGGATTCGTCAGTCAATCTTGCAAGCTTTGGCTGAACAAGGTCGTTTGGTTCGTCTTCCACAAAATAAAATTGGAACTTACAACAAAGCCAATAAAGCTTATATGGCTTTTGAACAAGAGCATGAGCGTGAACCTTCTACCGAAGAACTTGCTGATATTCTTGAAATGAGCGAAACTGAAATCAACAACATCTTCCAAAGCAATACCAGGCATACGTCTCTTGATGCACCTGTTCACGAAGCAGAAGACGTTGCCATGGGCGATTTATTGCAAGGTGGTGATGATACTGATGATGATGTAATGAAGGATTCTCTTCGTGCTGAAATACGCCGCGTTTTGAAATCACTTAGTCCACGCGAAGCTGAAATTGTAAATGCTTATTTTGGATTGGATGGAGAGAATGGTGTTACCATTGAGCAAATTGGACAAAAATATGACCTCACAAAAGAGCGTATCCGTCAGATTAAAGAAAGAGCGATCAAACGTTTACAGAAAGCAAGGTACAGCAACGCGCTGAAAGCATATTTGGGTTAATCATCAAAACCTTTTTTAAGCCCCGCAAAAACGGGGCTTTTTTTTTGAACTTTTTATTTTTAAAATCGTTTTATAAACATGAGGATTATTTTATTATTTTTTGTCTTTGCAGTTTTGATCTCTTGTGAAAAAGACATAGAACTCAATCTTGATAAAACACCAAACCAATTAGTTATTGATGCAAGCATTGAAAACGACAGACCTCCTGTTGTAATTCTTTCTAAGAGCTTGAATTATTTCAATAAAATCAATAAAGATTCACTCGCCGCTTCCTTTGTGCACAATGCTGATGTAAAAATTAACAACGGGGTAAAAATGTTTAAATTAACAGAAGATTCTGTCAAAAACACTGATGGCTTCACTGTTTATTACTACACAACAAAACCCGGTCCTGATTTATTATTGGGTACAATAAAAAGTAGCTATTCTCTTAAAATAAATGTGAATGGATCTAGCTATGATGCATCCACCACAATACCTGATTTTACCACTAAAATTGATTCAACATGGTGGGAAGAGGTTGCTGGACTGAAAGATTCCAACAATATCAGGATTCTTGTAAAACAAACAGACAGAAAAGGTCTCGGTGATTATATTCGTTACTATACAAAAGTAAATAGTGGTAATTTTTTTCCAGGATTAAACAGTGTTTTTGCTGATGAATTAAATGACGGTATATCATTTTCTATTTTTTATGATAAAGGTGTTGATAAGAACGATGAAAAAAGTAGAACAAACCTAAATTTCACAAGAGGGGATACCGTAGTGTTGAAACTATGTAATATTGATAAGGTGAACTTTGATTTTTGGAGAACCTTAGAGTTTGGATTTCAAAGCAATGGAAATCCATTTTCTAGTCCAGTAAAAGTCTTATCAAATATCCAAGGAAATGGATTCGGTTATTTTGGTGGATATGCTGCTCAGTACAAAACAGTTATAATACCGAAATAGAAATGTTGACTTTAAAAGATGAAATAAGAACAATATCAAAGCATTCTGACTTTCAAACCTTAAACTTACAACTTTCAACTATTAACCTTTATTTTTACAGCCTTTAAAATATACAAAATGAGCATTCAAACAATAGAAAAAGTAAGCTGCCTTATCATAGGATCTGGTCCTGCTGGTTATTCAGCTGCCATATATACATCAAGAGCAAACATGAAACCTTTGCTGTATCAAGGTATTCAACCAGGTGGACAATTAACCATCACAACAGAAGTCGAAAATTATCCTGGTTATCCAGAAGGAATTCAAGGTCCGGAAATGATGGTCGATTTTGAAAAGCAAGCTAAGAGGATGGGTACGGATATTCGGTTTGGACTTGCTACAAAAGTTGATTTTTCTGCACAACCTTTTAAAGTGTGGATTGATGAAGAGAAAGAAATTCATGCCGATTCAATAATTATTGCAACAGGTGCTTCTGCAAAATGGTTAGGTATTGAAAGTGAACAACGTTTAAATGGTTATGGTGTTAGTGCGTGTGCTGTTTGCGATGGTTTCTTTTTCAGGGGAAAAGAAGTAGCTATTGTTGGTGCCGGTGATACTGCAGCAGAAGAAGCACATTACCTGAGTAAATTGTGTTCTACCGTTCACATGTTTATCAGAAAAGACGAAATGCGTGCATCAAAAGTGATGCAAGATCGCGTTAAAAATACACCCAATATCAAAATGTATTTCAATACAGAAACAGATGAAATTCTTGGGGATAAAAAAGTAGAAGCAGTTCGCATAAAAAACAATAAGACAAACGAAACCCAAGAAATTCCAATTTCTGGTTTCTTTGTAGCCATCGGTCACCAGCCCAATTCTGGTATTTTTAGTGGCTTTTTAGACATGGACGAAGCAGGGTACATAAACACCATACCTGGTAGTACCAAGACCAATATTGAAGGTGTATTTGCTTGTGGTGATGTTCAGGATAAAATATATCGCCAAGCTGTAACTGCCGCTGGTAGTGGTTGTATGGCTGCGCTAGATGCTGAAAGGTATTTGTCGGCAAAGGGGCATTAGTCTTTATACAGCCGAGGATACAGCCAGGGACTAGGGACTAGGGACAGGGGACGAGGGACAAGGCAATACAATAAACCAGTCATTTCTAGCGAAGCAACTCACCTGAGCAATTCAAGGAAATTCAATAGCCTGGGGTTTAAACCCCAGGCTATTGAATAATATATTAAATCTTGATTTTCAATGAATTACAAAGACGTAATTATAAAACTTAGATGAGAATAATATTCTCAACCCCCAAAAACTTCAACCAAAAACCTTAAACTTAACCCCAGTTCATTGCTATAAACACCACCGCCCCCATCAAGTAACCAAGTAAAGCCCAAAAACTGATTTTCTTCATATACCAAAAGAATTCAATTTTTGTTAACCCCATGGCTGCAACACCTGCAGCAGATCCGATAACAAGAATGCTTCCTCCAGTTCCAGTACAATATGACATAAAAAGCCAAAAGGGATGGTCTGTTGGATAATCAATCATTGAGTACATGCCTTGTGTTGCCGCTACAAGTGGTACATTATCGATGATGGCAGATAAGATGCCTAATGAAATCACAATTACTTTAGTATTCCCAATCCAGTTTGTAAGAGTAGTAGCTAAATCTGTCAATACTCCAGCGCTTTGTAATGCAGCTACACTAATAAGTATCCCCAAAAAAAACAAAATACTGGGAGTGTCAATTTTTCTCAATGCATAATTAATGGTAAGATCATGCCTGTCTTCACTGTCTTTTTTACTGTTGATGATCTCACTAAATACCCACATCATCCCTAATGAAAATAACATTCCCATGAATGGTGGTAATCCGGTTAATGTTTTAAATGCTGGCACAAACAACAACGCTCCTAGACCAAACGCTAAAACCAAGTTTTTTTGTTTTGTGCTATTTACTGAATCTGTACTTTGTTCTTCCGATTCAACTGTACCTTTTAATTGAAACCCTATCGCTAAAAGTGGAATCAAAACCGAAACAAGACTAGAAAGAAATACCTGTTTGATGATTGAAATACTGGTAATTTGTCCACCTATCCACAACATGGTTGTGGTTACATCACCTATGGGCGACCAAGCTCCACCTGCATTTGCAGCGATAACAATCATGGCGGCAAAATAAAGTTTTTCCTTGCCATTCTTGATGAGTTTAGACATCAAGGAGATCATTACAATTGTTGTGGTTAAATTATCCAATACAGCCGATAGAAAAAATGCAATTCCAGTAACAATCCAAAGCAACTTCCTTTTGCTTTTAGTATTGATATTCGATGATATAAGATCAAAGCCATCATGAGCATCAATGAGCTCAACTATTGTCATGGCTCCCATCAGAAAAAATAGAATTCCAGAAATTTCCCCCATGTGCACTAACAGTTTTTCACTCGCAACATGGTGTTCAACACCACTGAATACATAAATTGTCCAGCACAAAACCGCTGTAATCAATGCACTCGCTGCTTTGTTTAATCTTATTTGGTGTTCAAATGCAATTGCTAAATAACCTATTATGAATATGAGAAGTATCATTAAAATTGTTGGTTAATATATTTCATTTTTTGGGTTAGACACTAACGGTTCGTATTCCTCAATAGCCTGGGGTTTAAACCCCAGGCTATTGAACCTGAAAATTGGACACAAATCACACATGACTGTTCCCTCGTCCCTTGTCCCTGGCTGTATCCCCGTCCCTCGTCCCTGGTCTCAACGCCCAAACAACTCCCCAACACTCTTTGGCCTCAGCGCCTCTAACCATTTAAAATTCCTCAATTCCTTTTTATCTTCAGGTATCTTGCTAAAAGGATACATAGTTCCTGTTGCACCATTCACCCACGTTATTCTTTTTAATTCCCGATTGATGAATTTGAAACTGATGGCATCGGATTGGGTATAATCCATGCCCACATAAGCACTGTCATCATCTTGCAGATAATATAAACTTTCACTATTTCCCTTCGCCCGAACATAATCTATCTCCCCATCAACAAATTTTCCGGTCATTACATTTCCCCTTAACTGGTTGAATAGCCCTTCGTTGGTTTGATTAATAGAAAATCCATTTTCATTGGCAATAAACGTATCTGCTTTTTTATTTTTTGTGATGAGGAGCAAGGTGTCTCCCGAAATTTGACTCCCCCTGGTCCACAAAACTGGCTCAGTAAAAAAGCGGAAAACTGAATCAATGGCTGAGTAGAAAAGACTGTCACATTTACCTTGAAGTGAATCTGAATACATCCTCACGTGATGAAAGGCATTAAAGTAACGAAGGGTATCAGATCCATCATTTTTTTTCGTGGTATCTTTTTTATGAAAAGCTGAATAAAGACTGTCCGCTGCAATAAAGAGTGAGTCTTTGTCTTGTCTTAAAATCATCACAGGACTCTTGTACGATAAAATATCTTTTGCCTGGTTGTTAAAAACTGCAGCGCCAGAAATCATGGATACACCTTGTGCTGAGTCGCGATAAAATACATTTCCATCGGCTAAAGCAATGCCAGAAATCTTATCATAATCTATTTTGTCTGCAATTAAAACCTGTGTGCTATCATCCATGATTGGCCTCTCTTTAAAGTTTGCCTTGCCTTGCTTTAAATCATAAAATCCCGACCTAGTTCTTATGCGTGATCTTCCATCATTGATGGTTGTTGCCGCTACAAAACTGGCTACTTCACTATTGAGGTTATACAACAAAGTGTCTGTTGCCAACGTATAATCTGGGTCGACTAGTTTTACATTTTTCTGAAAGTAAACATCTTTTGTATCTGCGTAATAAATGCCTTCTTTACTGGTGAGTACAGATTGTCCATTCACCACTTTACCTCCATTGATATAAGTGCCCATCTTGGCATTCAAATCATATTCAAGGTTTTCTGTTGTTAAAACCCCCTTGCCATCCGTCAATTTTACTTTTTTCTTGAGCGTTGCGATGCGCGTATCGCCGAGGTATTTTATGTATTGAGAATACGTATGAACACTGTCTGCATCATTGATGTGTATGTTGCCAAAGGCTTCAAACTGATTGAGCTTTGTATCTTGTATCGCACTGTCGCAATAAAACAACGTATTGTTTTGTTTCATGATAACATGCCCCACTAAAATGTTCAAATCTTTTGAGGAATCTTGTTTTACACGCCTGAATACATCTGATTGGATGATCTGGATATACTGACTGCTATCTCTTTTTGTGGTATCAATTGGATTTGATTGTCCAACCGCGGTAATAATAACCATGGTGAAAAAACAGGATAACCATAAATTAATTTTACATCCCATGGAGTGTTGTTATTTCAACGTATCTGGTAACGCTGTTTCTAAGGGTGCTGTTTTATCTTTTTTCCCAAACACAGAAATTTGTACATATCTTTTTGGATGTAGTTTTAAGTCCTGCAACAATATATTCAAACTATTGGCTGTTCTATTTAAATTTTGATAAAGTTGTTTATCGTTGGTTAGCATACCTAAACTTCCTTTCCCTTCTTTAACCCCTCCAAGGATAGCATTTAAATTTTCTGTTGCTGTGGCTAACCCAGATATCGTTTTATCTAATTGTGAATTTGAAATGTCTCTAGATACCTTTGTTAAATTGTTTACCAAAGCCGCTATGGAGTCATTGTTTTTATTAAGGCTCCCTGTAAAATTTTTAATATTATCCAAGGATGAAGCGAGACTGCCTTTTCCTGGCTCAAGTAGGGTATTTAGTTGTTCTGTAGTTGAGGCAAGCTCTTTCAAAATGGTGGCAATGTTTCTATTTGCATTGTCATCGAAAATTTGACCGATTTTTTTGATGGCATTGTCTAATGATGCTAACGTATTGTTTATATTTTCAACGGTAGGTTCAAGTTTTTCAGTGATGTTATCCATGATACTTTTGCTGTCAATCCCTTTTAGCGTATCTCCATGGTGAAGATATTCAGTCGATTTTCCCTTTACGATTATGATAGTGGCTGTTCCAAGTGGGGAAGCTGCAATTTTGGCATAAGAATCTTTAGGTATGTTGATTTCTCTCACAATCTGAAAAGCAACTACAATTTTGCTCATGTCAGCATCTTGCTCAATTAAACCTTCTACAGCTCCTACCCTTAGTCCATTTATTTTTACAGGATCAGCCACATTTAAACCTTCAATTTTGTTGAATGTGATAAACATACCAGCTTTTTTCTCAAATAAGTTTTTCCCTTTCAAGAAGTTAAAACCCAAAATTAACATGGCTATTGAAACTGCTGCCAATGCACCTACTTTTGTTTCATTTGATACTTTCATCATAATTTTCTTCTTTTTCTCTTCATTAAACCCAAAACCCTAAACTTTAAACTAAAAACTTTAAACTAACAAACTCATCTCCCCCCATCAATTTGCTGTTTATAAGCAAGAATTGCATTCGCTATTGCCCGTGTCATTTCAATCTGCCCTGCATCACTGTTCAAATAATCTTCCTCTTCTTTATTCGTGATATAGCCTGTTTCAATTAATATCGCTGGCATATTTGTTGCCTGCAATACCCATATTCCCTTCCAATTTCTTTGCAGAACGCCCAAACTACGTCGTCCAATATTCGTAAATTCATTTTCAACCATTGTTGCTAGCCTTACCGAATTGCTAAAGAACTTCTGTGTCCATAACCTTGCCCTTATAATGGCCTCTGGACTCTGTGGATCTGGCACATCAGCTACTTCTGCTTCTGTTTCAAACCTATCATCATTTGCTAACCCTGCTGCCTTGTTGTCGCTCCTATCTGCCGCCCATACATAAGTTGACGAGCCATACACTGGATTTGGATTGCTTCCATATATTGCTTGTTTCTTTGTATGTTTTCTTCTTTTAGACCCCTTTCCAGTGTAATAGGTAACATTTTTATAACCTGTTATAAACTTCTTTGGGGGTGCTGCATTTACGTGAATGCAAATAAAAAGATCTCCACTTTCCCTATTGGCTATGTTTGCTTTTTCTGTTACACTGTGAAAAACATCAGTCTCCCTGGTCATAACAATTCTCGTTGTTGGCATTTCACTTCTCAACAAAGTATCAAGTCTTTTTGCAATGGCCAAGGTTATTTGAGATTCAGTTGAATAGGCCCCCTTTGCTCCTGGTTCTGAACCTCCATGGCCTGCATCAATGATGATGGTTTTAATTCTTGGTCCCTTTCTTGTGGTTTGTCCAAAAACAACTGCTGTTGTTAAAGTAATAGCCAAAAAACTTAATAATGAAGATCTCAATAGTCTTACCATTATTTTTTCTGTTTAAAATGAATAAATAGAAATCCAATCTTCACAATTTCTTACAACTTAAATTGATTAATTTTGCTTGCCAACAATTATGCTGCATACTCAACGCAAATTTAGTTTAAAATATCTTTTTTTCTTGATTTTAACTTCAGGGGGATTCTGTTTTTTAACATTACCTGTTAATGCTAAAAATAACTTCTTTGATTTGAAAGCAATTCATATTTCATTGGATACAACTAAACCGCTGTCAAAAAGCGATACTTCAAAAAAAATCAGCAAAATTGATACGCTGAAATTCAAGCTTTCTGGCGATACACTGAGTGCTCTCATAGAACATACCGCAGAAGATTCTATGGTGCTCGATGTTGATGCTCGCAAAATCATGCTTTATGGAAAAACTGAATTAAAGTATGATGATGTTCAAATGAACGCACCTAAAATTGAATTTGACCAAGAAACACAATTGGTAACAGCGTTGATGGGAAGAGATACCGCTGGCAATGTTTCTGGCATGGCTAAACTCAAACAAAGTGAAACAATTACAGTCAGTGATAGCCTTAAGTTTAACCTTAAAAGCCAAAAAGGGCTAACATACAGTTCTTTCTTTCAACAAGATGAGCTTTTCAACTTCGCTGAAAAAGTAAAGAAAATAAATGCCGAAACTTTTTTTGCTTCTAGGGGTCGATTTACAACCTGTAACCTGGATACACCTCACTTTGCTTTTAGGTTCAGCAAAGCAAAATTTATTAACAAAAAATTGGTTGTAACCGGACCCGTTCACCCGGAATTCGAAGACGTTCCTCTTCCAATTTATTTGCCTTTTGGAATCTTCCCTATGAAAAAAGGCAGGCAGTCTGGCATCATTCCTCCACAATTTACGGTAAACCAAGATTTTGGTATAGGCTTGGAAGGTTTCGGCTATTACAAAGTTATTAGTGACATGTTAGATGGGAAAGCTTGGTTCGACCTCTACTCTTATGGTACTTGGCGTGGAAACTTTCAGCCCAGTTATAGAAAAAGATATAGGTACAGCGGTACGTTTAACCTGAGCTATCAAAATACACAATTTGCTTTCAAAGATGATCCGGATTATCAAAAAAATAAAAGCTTTTTTATAACTTGGTCACATTCGATGGATTCCAAAGCTAGGCCTGGCGTGTCTTTCAGCGCTAATGTAAATGCAGGAAGCAGCAAATACCTTTCTTTGGTTCCAAACGGGAGCATGACCGCCCCTGGGTTTCAAGGACAGACAAGCGGAGGTGGAAATTATTTACAACCTGTAAATTTTACCAATCAACTTAGCTCTTCCATTTCTTATCAAAAGAATTGGGAGGGAACTCCATTTAATTTATCGGTAAACTTGAACCACAACCAAAATACTTCTACCAAACTCATCAATTTAAATTTACCTGATATTGCGTTGATGATGAACACCATTTATCCTTTTCAACCCAAAGAATCCGTTGGCGAAAGCAAATGGTTTGAAAAACTAGGTATTGGTTATAGTGGCAACTACAAAGGTCAAGTTGCTTTTTATGATACTGCTTTTCGTTTCAGACAATTGATTGATACTTTTCAGTGGGGTGCAAGTCACGACATCCCCATCACCCTTTCATTGCCTTCTTTAGGACCGTTTCAAATTGCACCGAGCATCTCTTTCAAAGAAAGGGAATTCGCTCAAAAATTTTACAGAACTTGGAACCCAGCCCTCGAAAAATTGGACACCAGCATCCAAAAAGGATTCTTTTCAGCCCGTGAAATGTATGTGGGGTTATCATTTAGCACTGCAGTCTTTGGTACCTACCAAGCAAAAAATAAAGAAGCTACCGTTCAGGCAATTCGGCATGTCATGCGGCCTCAATTTAGTTTCAACTACAAACCTGATTTAATGAAGCCTTATTATTATCGACAGCAGGTTGATAAGGCGGGAAACCAGATATTGTTTTCTTCTTTTGATGGAAGTATTTTTGGTCCATTTTCCTCCGGAGAAAATGGTGGAATTGGATTCGGGTTAGATAATAACCTTGAAATGAAGGTTCGCTCAAAAAAAGATACCGGTGATGCTGAAATGAAAAAAATCAAGCTGATTGATGGATTCGGAATCTCTAGTGGTTATAACATGTTAGCTGATTCTTTCAAACTTTCAACTTTCAATATTTATGCAAGAAGCACCTTGTTTGAAAAGATTAATATTACAGCAAATGCCACATTAGATCCATACAAAACTGATCCTACCACAGGTTACAGAAAAAATGTTTATGCGTGGGATGGCGGTAAGTTTAGTCCCGGCTCGATTGTAAATGGCAACCTGAACATATCAACCAGCCTTCAAAGCAAAAAGAAAGATGAGAAGAAGGAGGACGATAAATTAAAGGATGAAAATTTCGATAACCTTACGAATGATCAAATGCAGCAGCAGCTTGATTATATCAGGCGAAACCCATCTGAATTTACTGATTTTAATGTGCCTTGGACATTAAGTTTCTCTTATTCGTTGAGTTTTGCTAAACTACTGCAACCCGATTACCGGTTTAAAACCCAACTTACTTCAAGTCTTAATTTTAATGGTGATTTTAGTTTGACACCCAAGTGGAAGTTTGGTGCAAATGGTTTTTATGACCTCACAACAATGAAACTGCAATCTTTTACAACATTCATTTCAAGAGATTTGCATTGTTGGCAGATGTCAATCAACGTTACGCCTGTTGGACTATATAAATTTTTTAATATCAGCATTAGTCCAAAGTCTGGACTCTTGCGTGACTTAAAAATAAACAGAACTAGGTATTTTTATACTAACTAATTAGTTTACAGGTTAGTTATCCTCTCGCTTTTATTTCATCCCACATCAGTTTAAATACATGTTCTTTCAATTCACTTGAACTTGTGAAATTATTTGGGTCAATTGCTGGTAGAAACGTCATGGTTACCTTACCTGGCCAAAAGAAAAAGGCTTTGTCGGACGGCAACATTTTTTTTGTTCCAGTGATGATAGTAGGGATCATGGGTTTTTGGGTTTCAAATGAAAGCTTGAAAGCCCCGTCTTGAAAGGATTTCAGCGGTTCATTGGTTTTGTTTCTCGTTCCCTCCGGATAAATGCACATGTGCATTCCTTGTTCCAACACCCATTTCATTTTTTTGTAACTATCTCTTCTGCTTGAATCACTTTTTCGGTCAATTAAAATTGAGCCTCTTTTATAAATTATTCCAAACACAGGAATCTTGACCATTTCAATTTTAGCAATGGTTTTGTTTGCACCAGGAATTCCGGTTGATGATAATGGTACATCCATCATAGAGCTGTGGTTGCAAACCACAACATAGTTTTTATTTTTTTCGAAATTTTCTTTTCCTTTTATGATAACACGAATGCCTGCAAGAACATAAAAAGTGTTCAACCAAATCCTGCATAGTTTTATAAAAATGTCGGTCCTTTTAGGCTCTTTGAAAATATCAACAGCCCGTGCAGGGATGACCACAATCAACAATGTTACAATAAACATGAGTCCACCCCAAACAGTAAATATTCTTCCTAGTATATTTTTTATCATAAATTA
>Ga0209550_10001952_pt1 | contig 19903 bp, 11 predicted proteins | sample LauGreSuBDMM15SN_2_FD_187567 | JGI IMG/M metagenome (GOLD analysis project Ga0209550, IMG submission 187567) | Freshwater lake microbial communities from Lake Michigan, USA - Su13.BD.MM15.SN (SPAdes) (version 5) | ecosystem: Environmental > Aquatic > Freshwater > Lake | place: Lake Michigan... | reverse complement strand
CGCGTCCCGGCGTATACGCAGCGTCGGGTGCGTGTACACAAGTTTTTCGACCGCGTAAACGCGCCGGAACCGACGAACCGTAATGATTTGATTCCTTTCGGTCCCGCGCGGTTGCCCGGGTCCGTGTTGTGCGAGAAACGCGCGTGTTCGGTCTGAACGCCTGCTATACTTTGAACACCCCCCGTAACCACGGTCGCTTGCTGCTGTGCAGGGGTTTGGATATGCCATTGCACCACGCCGACAGTTGCATCCTCACACCCCTCAGTTCAGAGCTCAGTCTACAGTCACATCACCTCAGCCACCGTCTCGAACCAGCATCCTCCATGGGTCGGGATAGCTCTCGCTGATCGTCTGCACGCCCGCCTCGAGCTCCTCCGTCCAGCCGATCCCAAATCCAGCGAGGTTCTCCTCGAGCTGCGCGTTGGTCGTCGCGCCGATGATGGTACTCGTCACGAACGCTCGCGACTCGCAGAAGGCTATGGCGAGCGCTGCGGGCGTGAGACCGTGCGCCTCGGCGAGATCGCAATAGGCCTCGACCGCATTCGGCCCTTTCGTGCCCAGGTAGCGCTCCATGTACCCATCGAAGAGAGCGAGTCGAGATCCGGTGGGCGCCGATTGCAAGCCGCGGTACTTGCCACTGAGGACGCCGGCGGATAGCGGGGAGTACGGCAGGTAGCCGATGTTGTGAGCACGCAATGTCTCGACGAGCCCAGTTTCGTCAGAGCGCTGCAGGAGCGAGTATGAGTTCTGGACGGAGGCGGGCAGCGGCACGTCCTCGGCCGCGCACGCCGCGACGAAGGCGCTCACGCCGTGGGGGGTCTCATTGGACAGGCCCCACGCTCGGATCTTGCCAGCCTTGATCAGATCCCCCATCGCGCGCGCTTGCTCGGCGAAGGGCACGAAGGCGCGCTCCTTGGTCACGTCGTACCGCGTGGATCCGAACAAGGGGACGTACCGGTCCGGCCAGTGGATCTGAAGCAGATCGAGGTGATCGACGCCCAGACGTGCCAGCGACGCGTCGATGGAGGCAAAGATCTGCTCTCGAGTCACGCGTGTCGTCTCACCACGCAGCCACGTGAAGCGCTCGTTGAAACCGCACACCTTGGTGGCAAGCACGACGTCCTCGCGTGCCCAGGCGCCTGAGCGCAACCACTTGGCGATGGCGCGGTCCGTGTTCCCTTGCTTCGCCTCACTCACCGGCACGGGGTAGCACTCTGCGGTGTCCAGGAAGTTGACCCCGAGCTCCCACGCCGCATTGAGCTGCGAGGCTGCCTCAGCGTCCGTGTTTTGGTTCCCCCATGTCATCGTACCAAGGCAGCACGGGGAGACGAGCAGATCAGATGTACCCAGCTTGTTTCGCTGCATGTTGGCCTCGTCGTATGGCTTGTAGGTACGGACAGAGGGAGGTGCCGCGGTCCGCACCGCCGAGGACAGAGAGACTGCCGAAGCAAGTGCCGGCGAAAGGAGCACAAAAAGCCACGACATCAGCGCAGCAACTACACGAACGCGTGCAATGTGTCGGGACCTCAGACAGCGAGCTGGTCGCGATCGTCTGGAGACCAGAGCATGAACATTCCACGCATTCCGGGAAGTTCCCAGAGTTTCGCTCGATTACGCTGTGAAAACGCAAAATGCTGAGAAACCAACCTTAATTGGAAACAAAAGGCTCGGCAGGAGTCATTGTTTTGAAGAGTTTTGCGTTCCTCTGTGCATGCAAAGAGGCTAGAAAAGGATCTCGCCTAAAATCTCGGGCTAGCGAAATTAATAAGTTAGGTCTTAGGACACAGCGCCAACAAAAAAGGAAAAGGGGAAAAAGCGCCGTCGGCAGCTTTTCGACGTCACGCAGGCCGTAGACCATCGTCTTCTCGAGCCACCGCAGCTGTGCGTCGCGGGTGGGCGACCGTTCGCCTCTGTTCGCGACGACACTGCAGTCGCTGGCGTCGCTGCCAGACGAGAAGTCGCAGCCGCGGGCAGCCCTGTGTGCAAGGCGCTCGTTCGTCTTACACGCCCTCGACTTACACGCCCTCGGCGTCTCCATGGCACGTGCAGTACTACATATCACGGACAGTGTTAGTGAACGTCTATCTTCAATGCGCCTCGAGGCGCCCGCAAACGTTTCGCTACCTGCGGCTCCTTTGTCAGCACTTGACTGCCTTTTAGCCAGATTGCGGGTCCTGCGCTGCTCGGCAAGGTCTGAAGGGCAGCACGTAGATCATCATCGCGCAAAATACTGCGCGTGCGGAGAAGTCGTGCGGTGCAGCCTGCGATGGGGCACCTGGTAGTCGAGCAGTGTGATGAAGCTGAGCGACCGACATACTCTCGAAGAGTAACATAATTGCACCTTGCGCGATGCACGCATAGATCGCCCTTCGCAGGGTCGGTCAATCGCTGTAGGGAGATCGCGCATCGTATGTCAAACTTCTCCCATCCATGGCCAACTCCGACTTTCTCTTCCTCGTTCACATCACCACCGTCCTCTTCGACAAGTTGCACTGCGTCTTCCCTCGACTCCGCTTCCGCATGTTCATCCTCCGCCTCCCCCTCATTTTCGTCACACTGCGCAACCTCACCCTCGTTGTCATCTTCACCTTCGTCCCCATCTTCTGCATCGCCATCCTCTCGGCTTCGCTTGCCTGTGGCCAGCAGCCCTGAATTGGCTGCTTCTTGCGCGCTTGCGACCTTCCCGAGGTGACGTGCGTAGGCCAATGCAGCCTCTGGAGCACTGTCGAACTGCCCAAGATCGCGTTTGAAGCGTCGACCAAGCGCACGGCATCTGACTTGGACCTTCCAAGGCTTCTTGCTGCCCCCAGATGATCGCGACACGTTCAGGTAACCAGATGCGCTCTTGTGCGAAGGCACGAGTGTCAATCCTTCGCTCTCAGCTATTGCATGTGCATCGTCCTCGCTCATGCCTGGGGTAATCGTTGTTGGTCCGGCTGCAGCAGCTGCACTTGCAGCTGGCCCGAGGTGACGAGCATAAGCAAGTGCCGCCTCTGGAGCCGTATGAAAATATCCAAGTAAGCGAACGGTGTGCACATGTGTTCCAAACTGCGCTTTGTACGGCTTGTCTTTACGGCCGGCAAGATAGAGAACACCTTGAAAGCCTGACGGCCGAGATGATCTAACAAGAGTCAGTCCTTCTTGGGATGCTAGCTGTTGCACCCGTGCCTCTGACGTCGGAGTATGGGCAGCAGCACGTTCATGCCTTGCTGACTCTGCACTCTTTGCCGGTCCGAGATGGCGGGCGTAGGCAAGAGCTGCCTCCTCAGCGGATGGGAAGACACCAAGGCATCGCTTTCTTACTCCACCGTCTCGCAGCTCTGCCTTGAACGAACCAGACTTGTCGTTATGTTTGGTGACACCAAGATAACCGCTGGTTGCTGTGGTTGAGGGGACGAGAGTCAAGCCCTCAGCATCAGCATGGCGCTTTATCTCGTGCAGGTCCATGGGCTTCAGCGCTGCACGAGATAAAGATTCCTTCTCTGCAGCTGCCAAGCTAGCTACTGGACCGAGATGCCGTGCATATGCAGTTGCTGCTGCTACTTTGGTGCTGAAGCTCCCTAGGTGTCCATGATTTGGAGCTGACGCGAACCACGGCCGACTGCAGTCGGGATGATATGACACGCACTTGTACCCCGTTGAATTTTTTGCGGAAGGTACTAGCGTCACTCGTTCAGCAGAGCTTGACATGTATAGTATTAAGCTTTACGTGCGGTATTCGCCAAAGATCGTGGTTTCGCGTGTACGAGCCAGGCTAGCGCAGGTCAGCAACGAGCTCCATCACGGAACCACAAGGGAGAGAGGAGCCCCTTTTTTTGACACACCGGTGTCGCGTATGTCGTGTTAACGTTCACACCGCAAAATGCAGAGACCAACCTTATTTGGAAATAAATGCTGGCTCGGGAAGACGCAAACTCTCTGTGCATGCAATGAGGCTCGAAAAGAACCAAAATTGGTCGACACACCGAAAACTCGAAGAGCCAGACAAGGCAATCTTCACCGTAGATCTAGAAGAACCGCCACCCGACCGTGCACACGACCAGCTTATTGGCGACGATTATGGGCGCTAGCGCCTCGAGCAGCAGCCTGCATTCGGGCGAAGCCACCTCGAAGTCGAAGACCGAGGAGACGTCACTGCTGCCGAACAAGAACGAACATAAGAAGGACCAAAGAGACGAGCCCAAGGACGAGCCTTGGTTCGCCTGCGACCTTGCGATCATCGGCCCCGGCCTGCTTGTGAGCCTTGCGGACACAGAATTCGCATCTCTAATGGAGGCGGCCAACTCGGGCGCACGGTTCAAGTTCTCGTTCCAAATGGGGCTGCAGCTCCTCCTTATCCCCGTGCTCTTCTTGACGCAAGAGCTGACTGTGCGCTTGGGGGCCCACACGCAGAAAGGCCACGGCGCCTGCATCCGCGAAGTCTACGGCCCCGCAATGAGCTGGTTCTGCTTCTTGATTTTGAGTATCACTTGCATCCTGGCGACAATGACGGAGCTTGCTGGCATCGTCGGGGTGGCCGAAATCTGCGGATTGGACCCCACCATCAGCGTGTGCGTCGCCTCGCTCTTCATGATCATTCTCATCTTCTTCTGCCCGTACCGCGTCGTGGAAAAGGTTGCTGTCATCTTCGGCTCGTTCGAGCTCAGCTTCGTGGTCGCAGCCTTCTTGTCAAGGCCGCGCATGGACAAGTTTTGGCCGGGTTTGTTTAGCTTTGACGTGCCACCCGAGCTTGCCCCCGAGTTTGCCCAGATGGCGGCCGCCAACATTGGCGCGGTCATCGTGCCGTGGATGATCTACTTCCAGCAGTCGGCCGTGGCTGCCAACGGGGTGATGAGCGGCAGGGCAGAGGCCGCAGAGCGTACTGGCACGCTTCTCGGCTCGACCCTGACCCAAATCATCATGGTCGCCACAATGGTCGCCTTCGCCGCCACACGCGATAAGCAGCATGGTCACCTCAACTCGATCGACGACGCGAACGCGATGAACCAGGTGATGATGGAGCTCTTTGGCGACTTGCCCGGGCGGGTGCTGTGCACGCTCGGGATCGTCGGGGGCTCCGTCTGCGCGGCAATCGTCGTCGCTCTCGCAAACTCGTGGGCGCTCGTTGATGCTCTCGGGCCGGACACCACGTGCATTGCCGGTGGGGCCAAAGCACCGGCGCTGCCGGGCGCTGGCGTCACTGAGGCGCGGCGGCCCAATCCGATGGACCTATCCGTCTGTGAAGCACCCTTCTTTTACGCCATGTATGCGGCGACGGTTCTCATCGGCTTCATCATCATCATGTCCGGGGTCTCACAGGAGGATATCAGCGTGGCAGGTCTGCTCACCAACGCCCTCTTCATGCCGCCCACGCTCCTCTTTCTGTGGCTGCTCGCCACGGGCCCCAAGCTGCCCGAGACCACGCGCGTCAAGGGCTTCTACAAGTGGATCACCGCCTTCGCCTTCTGCCTCGCGTGCACGTTCTCGACCATCGAGCTCGTGCTCGGGATGACGGATACCCCTGGCTCCGGACTAGCGGCCGCTCGGGCGCGAAAACGATCCCATCGCTCGCATGTGGTGTTAGGCTCCAGTATTAGCAACGTCGAGACTCGCGCGTCAAAGCCGCACATCATCATCATGCTGGCCGACGACCTCGGCTACGCCAACGTAGGCTGGAACAACGCCGCAGTGCACACGCCCCAGCTGAACGCCCTTGTAGCCGACGGAGTTCGACTCGAGCGCCATTACGTGTACCAGTTTTGCAGCCCCTCGCGCGCCTCTCTCATGACGGGCCGTTACCCGATCCACGTGCAGGAGCGGATGGGTCCATTCTGGAGCACGTACACGGGTCCACCGACCAACATGACGCTGCTGCCTGCCAAGCTGCGTGAGGCGCAGTACCGCGTACACCACGTGGGCAAGTGGCACCTCGGGGCCTACAGCAACGCGTCCATACCGGTAGGGCGCGGCTTCGAAACTTCCTTCGGCTTCCTCGACGGCATGCAAGACCACTGGAATCACCGGATGCAAGGGTGCAACTCCTCAGGCATGGAAGACCCGCAGGGCGACTCGGCCGACCTGCCGGGCACGCAATGGGAGTGCTGGGGCAACGCGCTGCCGCTTGAGAGCTGCGACGAGCTCTCATGCTACGCCAACCTGAGCGTGCGCTTCGATCGTGACCTGTGGCGGGACAGAGCGCCCGCTACGGCGCTCGATGGCGTCTTCTCTCAGGATATGTACGAGGCAGAGGCGCGCAATCTGATCGCGTCGCACGATCTCGCGTCGCCTCTCTTCTTGTATCTTGCCTTCCAGCTCGTCCATGGGCCCATTCAAACTCCGAAGCGCTTCGTCAACCTGTACGATGCCGCGACGCACCCCTTCCTCGGGCTGCGCAAGGTGTGGGGATTCGTGACGGCGCTCGATGAGTCCATTGGACGGATCGTCGGCTCTCTCAAGGTAACTGCCAAAGTTGGCCACGGATGGCCTCAGATAGCCATAAGCCTCGGATGATAACCATTGATCGCCTCTAATTACCACCGATCGCCTCTGATTACCACCGATCGCCACTGATGGCCACTGATCGGACGGATGGTCGGCGCACTGCAGGCGCGCCCCTCAATGTGGGAGAACTCTGTGCTCATCTTCAGCGCGGACAACGGCGGACCTCTCGAGACCATGACCAACTACCCGCTCCGAGGGGGCAAGTTCAGCGACTTCGAAGGCGGCATCCGCTCAGCGGCCTTTGTGAGCGGAGGCTACTTGCCCGCAGCGATGCGCGGCAGCACGCTCGACGGATACGCCATGCTTGCGGACTGGTACGTGACCATTTGCGGACTGGCGAGTGTGGATCCAACCGACGAGCGCGCAGCGGCAGCTGGGCTACCCCCCGTTGATGGACTCGATCTATGGCCCATGCTCAGCGGCGCGAATCGGACCAGCCCTCGCACCGAGCTGCCCATCTCGTCGGCGACGCTCATCGTGGGAGACTGGAAGCTGATGACTGGCACGCAGGGTTATAACACATGGAGCCCGCCCGTCGGATGGCCTGCGGATTACTATTGCGACGACCGCAACGCGTCGGCGAAGCTCGAGTGTGGCGAGGGCGGCTGCCTCTTCAACGTGCGTCTTGACCCGAGCGAGAGGCACGACTTGGCGACCAAGAACGCCTCCGTGCTCGAGGCGATGCAGAAGCGGCTCGAGGCGATGCGAGCCACCGTGTGGCACAACTGCGACCCGCCATCCAAGTGCGCGTACGTCGACCCGAACGACTACTGTGCCAACACCCACAGCCAGTGGGGGGATGCATATGGGCCCTACTGGCGCGGGGGTGGGCTTCACCCGTTCAGCGGGAACTACAGCTTGGACCCCACTGGCCGGCGACTGAGACTCTCTGCACGGGTGGAATCCTCTCGTCTAGGGGAGTTGGGGTAGAACGCCTCTGTCCCGAGTCAGAAAACGTCGTAACCCCGGGTTCACTTTCACAGCTTTCATTCACACCTCCGGAGAAAACACGGAGGCACAAAATGGTGGGCTGGCTCTACCCTTGCGGCGCTGATTGCGACATCGCGGTGGTCGTGTTCGACAAGGACGGGACGTTGCTCGACTTCAATGCAACGTGGCTGCCCGCCTTCCGTGAGGCCGCCGAGCGCGTTGCGCTCGAAGCGGGCGAGAAGGATCTCGCGCCCGCTCTGCTCAAAGCGGGAGGGTGGCTCGAGGAGGCAGAGGGACCGCGCATCACGCCCGATGGCCTCTTCCATCACGCGACCAACCTAGAAATCGCTCAGGCCTGGATCGATACGCAGCCGATTGTGGCCAACCACTTTGCCAACGACGTGACGGCGCTGATGACTCTGCTCGAGTCCACGCTGAAAGAGTGCACGGTCCGCGATGCGGCGCCGCTCGGGCCGGCGGAGGACGTGCTGCGGGAATTGCGCGCGGCTGGCCTGCACCTCGCCGTCGTCACGAATGATTCGGAAGCCATCGCACGTGCGCAGCTAGCGCGGCTCGGATGGACCGACTACTTTGGCTCCATCATCGGCTTCGACTCCGGCTTCGGAGGCAAGCCTGGCGGCGGCGGCATCCGGGCCGCCATTGAGGCTGCGGGTCTCAAACCGCAGCAGGCCATCATGGTGGGCGACTCGGAGTCGGACCTCGTGGCCGGTCAGGTCGCCGGCTGTGCCTTCACCGTCGCGATCCATCCAGATGCCAAGCCCCTGCCCATCGGACTCGCGACCGCCGCGTGCCGCATGCCCAGCATCGCTGGACTGCCGGAGGCGCTTGCGACCGCGGGGCACCGAGCGCTGCGCGCGTCGCGGCGGGCGCCTGACGAGGTCGCTCAGACGCCCTGGCCGAGCGAGGCTGTCGAACTGCCGACACCGGCGGAATGCATGCAAGCCCAGATGGAAGCAAAGGCAGCAGTCGCAGCCGCGGCCGCCGTCGACAAGGCCGTCGTCGCGCTCGTGGATGGCATGCGTGAACCATGAAGTATGTTGCTTCTCGCCCGTCTTAGGCATGTACCGGTCACAGTGCTGTCCTTGCACTGTTCTGTGCATTCATACCGAAACAGAACTTCACAGGTACCAGTAAACTTCTCAAGTCAAGTCAAGTCGACATAAACAACAGACAACCATACAATACGGAAGCCTACATTAGTATGCTCCGGACTTGACTTGACTTGACTTGACTTGACTAAACTTCTCCGTGAAGGTCGGCACATTCAGCGCGCCAACGCAGCGTTGAGCTCACGGCAATTACTCGTGGTCGGCACACGAAGGACCGGGATAGGTGACCATGGCCGCTGCTGGATCTGTCGTCATCAGAGATTTTTCCTCCAAGCAGGGGCTTTTCGCCAAAGTCGCCACCGCCAAGGTTTTCGGGGACCTTCCTGCTATGATACCCAGCCTGCCTGTTGAGCTGAACTTTAAGGCCGCTTCTCAGAGTGACATCCCATCTGGCGCCATCGTTTTTTGTCTGCGTTCAGCGTCGGACGACGACGCTGAGCGCAAAAAACAAGATCTCGAGCGCATGAAACGGTTCTGCGGCCCAGACTACGATTCTCGACTACCACGCGCAGCTCGGCTCAGCGATGGCAGCTCTATCTTTGTGGTGGATTCTTCGAGTGCTGGCGACTTTATCTGCAAGTGGCAGGCGCCGATCGCGCAGGCGCCGCTTTCCATCCAGACACGGCCGACAGCCACTGCAGCATCAGTTCAAGATGACGAGGCTCTGCAACAACTCTCGGAGGCCACACAGAATCCACTCTCCGCGGCGGCAGCTCTGGCGGCAGCGCGCTCGGCGGCGCCGCCGGCGCCGCCGGCGGCGGCGCTCGCCTTGGCCAACGGGCCGCAGGAGTCGTCCGATCCGTTCCGCGTGATCTCCGACTACCTCGCGCAACAGTCTACGCAGTCGGTGCCGATGAAGGCGCACGACACCGTGAGCGGCGACAGAGTACCTCCGCGAGGCGACGACCGGCGCGACGACCGGCGCGACGACCGGCGCGACGACCGGCGCGACGACCGGCGCGATGAGAGGCGAGATGACCGTGACCGTAGAGACGACCGGAGGCGGGACGACAGGGACGATGACCGGCATCGTCGCGAGAGCGGCGGCAACTCTGGCCGAGACGCAGACCGAAGACGCGACCGCAGCGCGGATCGGGACCGTGACCGCGACCGGCGCGACGACCGCGACCGGCGCGACAGTGACCGGCGCGACAGCGACCGGCGCGACAGCGACCGCGAACGCTGCGACAGCGACCGCGACCGACGCGACGACCGCGACCGGCGCGACGGTGACCGCGACCGACGCGACAGCGACGGCGACCGTGATCGACGAAAACAAGACGGCGGTCACGTCCGTCTCGTCGAAAAGTTCGATCCAACGCCGCTTCCTTCATACGCGCAAGGACTGGACCCCATCGAGGTGGTGGCCCGTGCCTACAATGAAACACGCGAAGAATTGTCGGCAGCGTACAAGTGGCGGCCCCCCGTTTCTGTTGACAAATGTGCGGACTGGCCTACGTGTGAGATGGCCCATTCCACAGACAGGCCTGGAGCGCACGTCATCTTTCGAGCGCCGGTTGTGAATGTTCGCGCACTGGAGTCGTGCGAGCTCGCTGGGAATGTGTATCTTCGGAAGGTGCTCGTCAATAAGCGCATGAGAGCCATCAAGGAGGGTGACTTGGTCACTGGCCGGATGGTACTCAACGGAGACCCGAAGATTCCGTACAAGTGGATGGTGATCCATGTGCTGAAGACAAACATTGGCATGCGACTCGCAGATGAGTGGAATGCGCATCACGAAGCGGAGGTGCACATGTCCTTGAAGCGCAGTTGCGAGGCTTTGTTGGACGACGACGAGGACCATGGCCAAGGGGCGATGGGCAAGGTCGCGCGCGACGATGGAAATACTGACGACGTGAGCCCGGGGGGGTCCGGTGGGGATCGAAGAGTCAATCTCAAAGTCAATCTCGACGAAGGCCAAATCGTCAATCGCTGCCACCAGGACGGCGCTCCCATCGGTCGCCCTGGCGAGCGTGGATGGTTCGATGAAAAGACGTATCGAAGTGAGGTGCAGGAAGCGAAGAGGGCAGAGACAATACGCAAGGGCGCCACGCCCAAGCAAGTGGCCGCAGGCCTATTCCTCGGCAGGACGTTCGATGGCGAACACGAAGGGAAGGTGAGCTTCGAAGGCATCGTGACCCATGCGGAAGGGGACTGGGCCATCCTCTCCGAAGCCGTCTTCCTTCATCGCTCGTACATCGCCTCCAAGTGGGGGCACGTGAATCTAGGAGACCATGTCATCGGCTTTCTCGTTCCAGAGGAGCGCGGCGGCTGCAAATGGCGCTGCATACACGTCAAGATGGTCGATAGGGGCGGCCAAGAGAAGGCGAGGCTCGAGCGCGAGGCATTCGAACGTGAGGAGGAGCTTCGCATTCACGGCACAGCCGAGCACATTCGGCCCGTGAACCCGAGGCTCATCCCGGTCATCGTCGGGCGGGCGGGCGCCAACGTCAAAAAGATGCAGGACGACTCCGGCGCCTCCGTGGTCATCGACCGCACGAAAAACTGCGTGGTGGTTCAGGGAACCAAGAGACAGGTCGAAAAGGCCGTGGCCATGCTCGATATGTTCGGTGACGGCTCGAAGATGATCGAAGAAGGTATGTTATTCCAAGGCCAGTCGAAACGCGGCACTGTCATTTCGATTCGCGAGCTGGCTGGCAAAGGCTACATCAAGCCGGATGCCGAGTATGGGCTCGATCATGAATATTGGTTCGAGTTTAAGACGGACCTCAACCCGGACGTCAGACCGGAGCAGGTCCCCGTGGGCACGGCGGTAGAGTTCTGCGAGCTCAAGGACAAGTTCGGCAATTTTCGCGCGGTCTATGTGCGGATGCCGGGCGAACCGATCAAGGGCCGCGGGTTTCCAGGCCTTTTTGCCCAAGCCGAAAAAGAACGCCGCACCCTTGGGTACTGGGGTGATCAAAGAACCGACGTGCCGAAGGCGTATAAGTAGGGGGGCGGAAATTGGGGGGACGGTAGAATCCCCCACCGCAATTGCCAATTCACCTGGGACCGTAGGGTCTAGCTTCAAAGCTTGTAGAATCACGTCAGTTTATAGTTACGCGGCGGACCATGCCGCCGAATCTGGAACATGCGACCTGCATGCGACCGACCGACATGGTCTCCAACTCCATGGCCCATCGGGGCTAGCGTCTCAAATAGGACCTCGAATCTCAACAAAACTCAAAAGCTCCGCGTGCGCAACGCCCCCAACGGGCGTGTGCCACGCACTTCGACCCAGACCCAGCACTCTCCCCTACGCTAAAAACTCGGCGCCCCCAGACGAGCCAGACGCTAGGGACCACCGATCCAGACAAGCGATCCTTGACCTTGTCCCACACGCCACACAGGTTCCCATTTCGGGGGGGACATGCCATAAAGCCGTGTCAGGGACTTAACGAGGTCGGCTGTGTTCACAACTTGGAGGTCGGCTGTGTTTACAGCTTGGAGGTCGGCACGTGCTGCCTTGCGGCCAGGGCAACCGCATCTCGAATGGAGGTTTCAGACGCGGTGCTCTTGTCCGGCCTGGCTGGCATGGGATCGTTCAGAGCGGCCACCAGGGCGGCGACAAAGGTCGGCACCTCCGCTGCGGTGAAAGCGAGCGGAGGCCGAATCTTCAGTACGTTGTCGTGCGGGCCCGTGCAACCGACGAGCACACCACGCCGCCTGAGCCCATTCTTGACCCACGCCGCTCTGGATGGGTCGGGGCGCTTCGACGCCCGATCGGTGACGAGCTCGATGCCGTTGGCGAGGCCGACGCCGCGCACGTCGCCAACGCAGTCAATGTCGGCCGTCGCGCGACGGCACTGCGCCCTCAGCGCCTCGCCTGCCATGACCGTGCGCGCGAGCACGCCCTCATCTTCGAGCACGTCCAGCACCGCGTGGGCGGCGGCGCACGAGACCGGGTTGCCTCCAAAGGTGGAGAAGAAGACGCCCTCTTTCTTCACAAAGTGCTCTGCGATCTCGCGGCGCACCACCACCGCCGCGACCGGATGGCCGTTGCCCATCGGCTTGCCCATCGTGACGATGTCGGGCGCGATCCCGAAGCGCTCGAACGACCACATGTGCGTGCCGATCCGGCCATGGCCGCCCTGCACCTCGTCCGCGCACCAGAGGCCGCCCGCCCGATGCGTCAGCGTGACCAGCGCCTGCACGTCTGCCGGCTCGAGCTGAAGCACTCCGTCGCTCTGCATTACGCCATCAAGGATCGACATGGCGAGCCGCCGTCCCTTGGCCTCGAGACGAGCGATCGCGGCGGAGAAGGCGCCGACGCTCGGGCAAGGGTTGGACAAGCTTGGAGGGGAGCGGTACGCATCGGGAGGCGCCCAACGCTCCACGTGGGCTGGTAGGTGGCCGGCGGAGGCAGCCGTTTCAGGGCTGAGCGCGACAGTCGCCTCGCTGATGCCGTGGTACGCATGCGCAGTGCACAGCGCGCCGGGCGTGCTCGTCGGCCTCGCCCGCGCCGTCCATGCGACGGACATGCGCCACGCGAGGTCGTTCGCTTCGGAGCCGCTGTTGACGAAGAAGACGGTGTCAAGATGAGCGGGAAGACTGGCCTTGAGACGCTCCGCGAGGCTCACCGCCAACGGGTGCAGGTAGCGAAGGTTGGTGTTCGCCTTCCGAGCCTGGCGCGCGATGGCCTGCACCACCCGAGGGTGTGCGTGCCCGACGCTCGGCACGTTGTTGTAGCAGTCGAGGAGCGTCGTCCCGGCTGCATCGACCACCCAGCAGCCGGTGGCGCGCGCGACGACCACCGGCGCGGAGATCGACAGGTAGCTCAACGGCTCGCTGCCGTGCCCGATGGCTGCCTGCCTGCGCGAGATCAACTCGGACGTGCTGCTCGGCATCGCGGCCGGGTCCATTGCCGTCGTCAGGCACGCGGCACGCCCTTCCCTCCCGAGCGCATGCAAGATGCGAAGCTGGCTCTCAACGAGGGGCCGCTCAGCCGCCGAGCGCTCCGCACGCTCCACGGCACAAACGCCATTGCCTTCGCGTTGGCTCGTGATCAGCACCTCAGCGCAGCAGCGCACCATCCACAGGTCCGCAAGCACCAAGAGCTCCTCCTCCTCCAGCGGGCACTCCTGTTGGTACCCGTCCAAAAGCACGCGTGCCATCCGGAGCAGCTCGTGCGCGCCTCGCGCGACATGCGCCGTCCCGAGTGCGCTCAGCATCGTCGCGATGTCCGCCGCCAGCACCGTGAAGCTCATGTCACCAAAGTCGATGATGCCGCTGATCTGTCGCCGGAGCAGCCCGCCCGCGTCCATCGTGCCGCCAGAGCCGTCCTTGCTGAGCACCATCACGTTGTTCAAGTTGAGGTCGCCGTGAATCACTTGATGGCGCAGCGTGGCGAGGCGTGGGCGCACCTCTTCCTCAAAGGCCCGAAGCACGTCGGCGCACACGGCGCGCAAGCCCTTCTCCGCCGACACGTGCGGAAGTAACGGCGGAAGGAGGGTGGCTGCATGCTGAACATCCCACATGGTCTTGCGCGTGGCACGAGGATGGGTGAAGCTGCGCAGCGCCACGCCGAGGCGGGCACACATCCCTCCCCACTCGCGGAGCAGCGTGTCGTCGAGAGGTCCGTCCGTGGCCTCGAGCGTCACGCCCGGAACGACGTCATAACAGCGGATCCAATGCAGCTTGCCTTCGTGGTGGTACTGGCCACGGTGCCCGTCCCCATCCAGAACACGGTGAGGCAGCGCAATGGCCAGCGTCGGGTCGAACTCCATGGCGTGAAAGGCAGCGGCCGCTTCGAGGTCAAGGATCTCGGGGTCCTCGGCGGCATTCGATACCTTCATGACCGCGAGGGGAACCTTGAGACGTGTGAGCCAATAGACTTGGTCCCGCTCGCATCCAAGCGATCGGGCTTCATCCGCGAAGACGCCAAAGAGTTTGGCCGCTGCCTCCACGGCGTTCTCAGGCCGCAGTGTTGGCAGCGGAGTGTCCATCACAGAGAGTTCCCTCATCACCGCGCGAGTTCGGCGCCCGTCGTGAGCTGTCTCCAACGCGTGCACCATGACCCGAAAAGCGGCGGGACGGACTGACGTTGATGACGGAAATCCAAGCTCCGGAGTTCACAGAACACAGGTGTGAACTGAATTGACGGCGCACATTTTCGAGGGTCTCACTCATCACAGAAATTACTTCTCGTCTGTCCTGTGAGAACAAGGAACCTCTCGACTGACTCGACGCTGTGAATACTGCAAGCTCAGACTGCTCCCTCAGAGACCACCGCGACTCCCACCCGAGATCAAATCACAAATGCAAGATGCATCATCTTCATAATCTGTTTTTCGTCGATTCAGCAAATAAAACTATGCATTTTTCGGACACGTAACAGGTGGCACATGTACGCGCGATGCGGGCGCTTGCGCGCTTGACACGGGTGAGCGTTGTAGCCTTTATTCCACGCCTATTCTGGACCTGGGGGGCCGGCGGCGCCCGGGACCCCGGGTGCTGGCTGCCCAGGGTCTGGGTGAGTGACCTAGCCGAGGGCCATCGGCTCCGCGGCAATCGGATGCAGGCGGCCGGCCGGCCCGGGCGGCGTGTTGCGGCGCATACTGCCCGAGGGCGGCCTCGGCGCGGGCGGCAGCTCGCCGAGGGCGAGGTTGGCGGCGGAGCCGAAGCCGCCTTTGGCGGCAGCCTCCGCCTCGGCGACCTTCATCTTGAGCGCCGCGATCTCGCGCCCATGAGATCGTGCCATATCGGTCATCTCCTCCTCGAGGGCAGCCGCGCGCCGCTCCGACTTCTCCGCACGCATCAGCAGTCTCGCCACCTCCTCGGCCTTGGCGCCGCCCAGCACAGCGCCCCCCATCTCGTCCTCATCTCGCCCCGCGAGCTTCTTCTGCGCGTCCTGCAGCTGCATCGTGAGCTCACGCTCGCGCTCATGGGCGTCGGCCTCGGCGCGCGCGAGCTCAGCGGCGAGCTCTTCGGCGCGCTTCGTCTGCGCCCCCAGCTGCGGCTCCACCTGCTTTAGGCGCTTCGCGTCCTTAAGTGCCGCCGCCATCAGCGCCTCGAGCCGTTGGATGATGAGCTCTTGCTGCTTCGCCGTCGTGCGGTACTTGTGCAGCCGCTTGCCCTCGTCCTGTAGGCGCTGCAGCTCCTGAGCTTGCTCAGTGTGCGCCTCCTTGAGCTTGGCGTACGAGGCGCTCAGCTGCTGCTGCGTGCCCAGCGCGGCCGAGAGCTGCGCCACCTGCGCGTTGAGCTGCTCCATGCGCCGCCGGTCGGCGCGGTACGCGGCGCCGAGCATCCGATGGCGTGCCTGCAGCTGAAGCATGTCGATGTTCTCGACGTTGGTCGCGTCTCCTGCGAGCTGCTCCATGGCACGCTCGCGCTCGTCCACGTGCGTGCGCAGCGCATGCAGTTCGGCCTCGAGCTGCTTGTTCACAGCACGCAGCTCCATCACCTCCTCGCCTGTGCGAGCGGTCGACGCCGTCTTGTTCGCAACGTCGGCCATCAGCAGCTGCACGAGCTCTTGCTGGTGCACCAGCTCACGGCTGAGGTCGTCGCTCGCGGCGCTCGCGCCGCCTGCGGGCGCGGGCGCCCGAGTGGACGGCGGCTGCCGAGGCCGCTGGGAAGCCTGGCGGACGGGTGGCACGGACGGCAGCTCGGGTTCAGAGAACGCCGACGGCTGCTCGAGGCGCATCTTGAGCTTAATCGTGCCGACGGCCGCGCCCGAGCCCGACTGCGTCGGTGGCGAGAGCGTCAGCGTCTGCTCCACCTGGCCACTCTGCACCATCGGCTCGATAACCCGCTGGAGCGCGAGTACAGCTGCGCCGACGACATCCGTCTTGGTTCTGCTGTTGGCGCCAGACGCTGAGGCGTCCGGGTCGGGCAGGACGGCGATTGCCGACACCTGCAGCGACCACAGGGCTGCGTCCGCGTCTGCCGGCACCTCGAACTCGAACGTGTTCTTGTTGAAGGAGGGCGTCTTCGAAGGCGGGTCTGAGACGGGCGGCTGCACATCCGTGCGCTCCTGGATCTGAGTGCCGTCGTTGCCCACCATCAGCAAGGTCACAAAGTAGCGGCTCGCCTCCACGAAGGCCACCTGCTTGAGCTCAACAACCACCTTGGCTGCCATGCCACCTCACCTGCTCGACGACCAAGCGGCTCCCACGATGGAGGAGGCCGCGGCGGTTAAAGAGGCGTGTGAACCCCTTCACATCCGATTTTTCCACTTTTCTCCTCTCCCGTGGCACGTCGCGTGCTTCGCCCTTGGTGAGCAGCCGCACAACTCGGCTCTTTCGGAGGCTCAGAGGCGGCCTTCTTGGCGGCTGCGGCGGCTACGGCGGGCATGTGGCCGCCCCATGCACCCTGTTTTGCTCGTGCGCCCTCGCAAAGTGGCGAAGGGGGCACTAGGGTGGCGGCGACGGCGCCGACGGCACTCTGCTGAGCTTGTGTTGGGGTTGGTATCTTCGGGGGCCGCGCACTGACCGCGCTCGCCCTCTCTCAATTGTAGGTACGCCAAGATGGGTTACATCAAGGTGCTGAAGAACAATGCTTATTGCAAGCGGTTCCAGGTCAAGTACCGCCGCAGGCGCGAGGGCAAAACTGACTACCAGGCCCGCCGCCGCCTTGTCATCATGGACAAGAACAAGTATGGGTCGACCAAGTACCGCCTTTGCGTGCGCTTCACGTCAAAGGACATCATCTGCCAGGTCATCCAGCCCAAGATTGTGGGCGACCACACCGTCTGCGCTGCCTATGCGCACGAGCTGCCCAAGTTCGGCATCGAGGTCGGCCTGACCAACTACGCCGCTGCCTACGCGACGGGTCTGCTCTGCGCGCGCCGACTGCTCAAGAAGATGGGCATGGATGAGGCATACGAGGGCAAGGCGGAGCCCGATGGCGAGATGTACCTCGTTGAGCAGGAGGGCGATGCGCGCCCCTTCACGTGCGTGCTCGATGTTGGCCTTGTGCGCACGACGACGGGCAACCGCGTCTTCGGCGCGCTCAAGGGCGCCGTGGACGGCGGCCTGAACATCCCGCACTCGGAGAAGCGCTTCCCGGGCTACGACCGCGAGGGCAAGGAGTACGATCCAGAGACGCACAAGAAGTACATCTTCGGAGGCCACGTGCAGGAGTACATGGAGCTGCTCGAGGAGGAGGATCCCGAGCGCTACCAGTCCCAGTTCGCCAAGTACATCGAGAAGGAGCTGGAGTCGGACACTCTTGAGGACATGTACAAGTCGGCGCACGAGAAGATCCGCGAGGATCCGGAGTACACGAAGACCGAGAAGGGCGACTACAGCGACAAGGACTTTGGCCGCACGCCCCGCAGGACGCTGGAGGAGCGCAAGGCCGCGGTCGCCGCCAAGAAGGCCGCGATGTTCGCCGCGCTCAGCGCCGGCGACGACGACGACGACGAGGAGGAGGAGGACGAGGATGAGTAGACTGGCGCGTAGGCGCTGCGACTGTGGAGGGATGGCATGGGGACGAGAGGGCATGCTATGTCAGTTTGAGAGCAGAGGGAGGGAAGGCGGAAGCGGGTGGTCGCGGCCGCTGCGCCGGTGTCCGCACCTTTCTATCCGTCGTCGGGGCAGCTTAGCAGCTAGGCAGCATCTGTCTGCGTGCCTGTCTTTTGAACGCTCTTGCGTGATGATCTTATATGATCAATGATGAACCCCAATGGAGATGACGCCGGCGTGGTCTTCCGGGGCACGGGAGGCCGTTTCCCGGCTGTACCTGTAGAGTTTCACGTCAACTTTGAGATTGAGTGATTCCAACGTTAAGGAAGCGTTAATTTTTTTCCTTAACGGTGTCTTCATGTTATCATAATGATGAAAGCGCTTGTTGATGCGTCGTGTTGATAAACGTTAAAAAAACACTGTTTTGCGACTTTTGCTTGTCAAAAAGCAGCGAAGAAGTCAGGAAGAGTCAAAAATCTTACCAAAAAGGATGTCTTACCAAAAATGGGTCATACGTTCAGCCTGTCTCGAGTCCATCTGTCAGCACAACCTGTACTTATTGTCAGGCTTGTGGCTGCATAGATTGGTGATTGCGTAGATTGCGGTGACACAGTAGGAATTCTGATTGCGTTGAGGGCTGCAGTTGATGTGGTGTGGGGGACTGCTGACTGACAATTGTACGACTTCTTGTTGCACGACGAAACTGACGATTCTGACCTCTGATGATAGAGACGCCGTGCAAAGGCAAGCTCATATTTCATCAGTCAGCAATGGCGTCCACCCGCACGACGTACTTGCTGCACTCATTATCATTGTTGGTTGTACTACATCACGCAGATGCTAGGTTTCCCATGGCCATGCCATTTGTGCGCATCGGCGCGCACCAGCCGCTGTCCACTGTTGCCGCGTCATCAAAGAGCAGGACTCCTTCGCCATCTTTGTTTGCATCAAGGCGGTTTTTCCTCTCGGCGCTCCCAGCAGCGTCGTACGCCACTCTGGGAGGCGTGGGACATCTGGTCCAAACTGTTGTCCTCGCATGGAAGGGCGTGCTCTTACTCGCGGGCCGCATCGGTTTCCCGATGCTCCGCACATTGGTCCCAGTCCTCTTTATACGCTTCAGCTCGGGCATCTTCAAGAGGCTCGGTGTAACGCAGGCGCCGTCGTGGATCACTGCACTTGCCAAAGATGCTGCAGACGCTGTCGGAGTCTCGCCGCCGGTGCACGTCTTCCTCATCCCGGGAACCAAGGAGCCGAACGCCTTTGCAACCGGATTTACGGACAACGATATGTCTATCGCAGTGACGCAAGGGTTGGTGGATGTCCTAGACAAGAATGAGATTCGTGCTGTGCTTGCTCATGAAATGGGACATTTGCAGCACCATGATGTCCAGCACAACATGCACATCGCCATAGCTGCAGCTGGCCTCGGTAGTGTCTACGAGGCGGGTCACATGCTGCTCGATGCAGGCCGCCGCAAGGGCAGGAAGAAGAGGAGCGAGAACGGCGACGGCGCAGGGCTCGCAATGGCGCTCATGACGGCAGGGCCTGGTACCCAGGCTATGACCCACTTGCTGCGCCTCTTTGCGAGCCGCTCGGCCGAACTTCGGGCGGACGAAGCCGCTGCCAGAGCATTCGGGGCCCAGACACTCATCAACGCGCTTCAGAAGATTTATTGTGGGGGAGCAATGATCTCCGACGGCAGTATAGCGAGCTCGGCACCCGCGCGTAGCGCGCCAGCGACCTGGATGCACCTAGTGCGAAATGGAGTTGTCAGGATAGCCGGGCTGCTCCGCACGCACCCAACGCTGGAGGAGCGAGTGTCGGCCCTGAGCCACTTGGCAATCTGACTTTACGCGTAATATGTAATTTTCTACTAGAATGAGTCTACGGACTACGCCACTACGGCTCAGTCGAAAAGACTGAGATTGTGAGAATTCGAGAGGTCCAGTCTCGTGACCG
>Ga0209550_10001950_pt1 | contig 19911 bp, 19 predicted proteins | sample LauGreSuBDMM15SN_2_FD_187567 | JGI IMG/M metagenome (GOLD analysis project Ga0209550, IMG submission 187567) | Freshwater lake microbial communities from Lake Michigan, USA - Su13.BD.MM15.SN (SPAdes) (version 5) | ecosystem: Environmental > Aquatic > Freshwater > Lake | place: Lake Michigan... | reverse complement strand
TCGGGGCAACGATTTTTGACCTCAGGTGGCCTAGGAGCCATGGGTTTTGCGCTGCCTGCAAGTATTGGCGCTGCAGTCTCAATGAAGGGTAATTGGGTACTAATCTCGGGAGACGGGTGCATGCAATTATCTTCACCAGAATTGCAAACTATTGTGCAATACAAACTACCAATTACCGTTTGCGTGATCAATAATGGCCAGCACGGAATGGTTGCACAATTTCAGGACGAGAACATGAACGGTAGACTTACTGGAACTCGGGAAGGATTCTCTAACCCTAATTTCCAGGAACTTGCTCGCGCGTATGGATTTCTAAATGTACATAAAATTGAATCTGAATCGGAGTTATTAGAACTAAGTACTGCTGTAAAAGAATGGAAGGAAGGGCCTACATTCTTGGAATTTATAATTGACAGCCGCGCTAAAGCTTTACCGAAGAATTCTTTTTGAAAGTTAGCGCGATGAATCCTGCATTTCCAGCCTTAGATAGAAATGAAAGTAAATAAGCTAGATTTCACGCAACCAGGGAGGATCCCCCTCGCGAGCAAGAACTTCTAAGTCATGCTTTTCTCGAAGTGTGTCCATCGGCTGCCAAAATCCACCATGCTCGTAAGCCATTAACTCTCCCACATTTGTAAGTCTAGGTAGCGCACCAGTTTCAAAAGGTTCAGAAGTTGCGTGAATAAAAGAAGTGACATTTGGCTCTAAGACAAAGTAACCACCATTGATCCATCCCGCATCACTTTGATTCTTTTCACCAAAATGAATCACCTTCCCATTTTTCATATCCAAATAACCAAATCTTGCTGGAGGGCGGACGGCTGTTAAAGTGGCCAATCTTCCATGAGACTTATGGAAATTCAGTAACTTCTTCACATCAATGTTGCCGATTCCATCGCCGTATGTTGCAAGAATTCTTTCACCTGGATATAAATCCATGCACTTTTTTATTCGACCACCTGTTTGAGTGTCTAAACCTGTATCAACCGGGGCTATTTTCCAGGGGGAATTTAATGTTGAAACCCATTCTGAAATTACCTCACCTTTGTAACCAGTAGCCACAACGAAATGATCAAATCCTTGCTGGGCATAAGTGTTCATGATGTGCCAAAGAATTGGCTTGTCACCTATCAGTACCATCGGTTTAGGCTTATCGACGGTTTCTTCCGATATCCGAGTACCCAGTCCTCCAGCAAGAATTACAACTTTCACTACTTAATTCCAAGCGTTTCTCGAATTGAATGAATCATATAGTCCAACATTTCGAGGGTGAGACCAGGCCAGACACCTATCCAAAAAGTGTCATTCATAACTCGGTCAGTATTTACTAAGTTACTAATTACTCTTCTAGGAGTACCAATAAATGCAGGTTGACGCAATAGATTGCCGCCAAACAGTAGACGGGTTCCAATTTTCTTTTCATTTAACTCTTGAACAATTTGATTTCGTGTTTTTGGTGATTTTTGCTTAACCGTTAGTGCGAAGCCAAACCAAGACGGGTCACTGTTTTCAGTTACTTTTGGGAGAGTAAAGAACTCGTCTAAGTCTTTGAGCCCACTTGATAGATATGCCCAATTTCGACGGCGAAGTTCAACGAAGGAATCGAGTCGATCAAGTTGCGCGAGACCAATAGCTGCCTGGATATCACCAGATTTTAGGTTGTATCCAAGATGTGAATAGGTGTATTTGTGATCGTAGCCTTCAGGCAATTCGCCCAAAGTCCACTCATAACGTTTTAAGCAGGTGTTATCGCATCCTGGCGCACACCAACAATCACGACCCCAATCTCGAAAAGATTCAACAATTCGTTTGTGCGCAACTTTCTTAATTAATACCGCACCACCCTCACCTGTCGTTATGTGATGGGCTGGGTAGAAGCTAAAGGTTGAAAGATCCCCGAAGGTTCCTAAATTCTGGTCCCTGTATGTACCGCCCAATCCATCGCAACTATCTTCAATAAGCCAAAGATTATGTTTTTTTGCAATTGCTTGAACAAAGTCCAGATTAAATGGATTTCCAAGAGTGTGCGCCATCATAATTGCTTTAGTCTTTGGACCAATCGCAGATTCCAACTGTTCGTCGATTGCAACATAAGTTTCAGGATCGACATCAACATAAACAGGTACTAGACCATTTTGAAGAATTGGTGTCACAGTAGTTGGGAATCCAGCAGCAACAGTTATTACTTCATCTCCGGGTTTTAACGCTCGCTCGCCATGTGCTCGGCTTGTCAGCGAACTCAATGCGAGCAAATTTGCAGAAGATCCCGAATTAACCATAAAAGCGTGACGCATACCAACAACTTTGGCAAAGCGAGATTCAAATTCTTCTGTGCATGGGCCAGCAGTCAACCAAAAATCTAGGCTTGCATTTGTGGCCGCCCTAAGCTCTTCTGCGCCAAATACTTTTCCAGTAACAGGGATATTTGTTTCACCCGCCACAAACTGCCTAGGCGGATGTAGTTCAGAAAATGCGCGATTAACTAAGTGATCAATACTAGAGTCTAAATTCTCGCTCAATTACATCCCTTACTGCGCCACATAGGTAGTGCCTTGCTTGTTGTCTGATGGATAAAGACTACAGTTCGTATATGGAATTCCCACTAGGGCAACGCTTGCGTGAGTTGCCAGGACCATTACTTTTAACCGGACATACTGGATTTAAAGGCACTTGGATGACATTCCTCTTGGAGCACCTTAACGTGCCTGTAATCGGATATTCACTTTCCCCAACTCGAGACTCTTTATTCGACCGTGCAGGGCGGAGCGGAGTGATTTCAGAGAAGTTTGCAGACATACGAGAGCATCAAAAGCTAGAAAGTTTCATGGATGAACACAAACCTTCAACCATTATCCACATGGCCGCACAACCGCTCGTCCTTGAGTCATATGAAAACCCTCGCGAAACTTTCGACATAAATGTAATGGGAACAGCGAATTTGCTTGAAATTGCATTTAAAAAAGATTATGTGCAGGCTGTTGTCATTGTTACAACCGATAAAGTTTATAGAAATGATAATTCAGGGACAGCCTTTATCGAAACCGACCCGTTAGAAGGTAAAGATCCCTACAGCGCTAGCAAAGTTGGGGCAGAGGCTGTTGTAGCGGCTTGGCAGCAAATCGGAAAAATAAAAGGTGGACCGAAGTTATTTTCAGTGCGCGCAGGTAATGTTATCGGTGGCGGCGATAATTCAAGAGATAGACTATTACCGGACATCGTTAGGCACATTTTTGCTGGTGACAAACTTTCTCTACGAAATTTTGCTGCAACAAGACCGTGGCAGCATGTGTTGGATGTTTCTATCGGTTACTTGCAATGCTTAGAGGCTGCGCTGAATGGGCACGATTTTAAGGCAGTGAACTTGGCATGCAAGGATGAAAAAAATTTATCTGTTAAACAAGTAGTTGAGATTTGTTCTGAATTTCTTATCCAAAATAGGCTCCCAAAACTCAATTCTCGGCCGAGTAACAATTTCTCGGACCAAGAGAGCCACTACCTCAGTCTCAATTCTAGTTTTGCATTTACGGAATTGGGAATCAAGAACTACATTTCTCAAAGACAGGCAGTTGTCTCAACCATCAAGTGGTGGCATCAAGTGATCAATAAAGAAGAGAATCCTATGGAAGTCTGCACTTTAGAAATTGAGGAAGCTTGCAAAATTCGAGCAATAAAACCGGAAATCAGGTTTTAGAGTACTTTGGGACTTATTATTTTCTCTCCTAGCACTTAAGTTGGCGCAGGAGAGTAGTGACCCATCTATAAGGCAAGTTATTGATGGCTATAGCAATTCAGATCAATTTTTCTTCCATTTTTTTGCCATCATAATAAGAGTAGCAGGCAAAAATCTGTACAACCGCCGATAATTCTTTATTAGGAACACTTCTCCAGGTGATAACGAGAACTTGAATTTGCCACTAAATTCATACGAATTCATGATTGCCATTGAGATCAAGTCTGCGTTTAGAATCGAATTATTTCTCTTGAAATTTTTGCAATCGATTTTAATTGATGAATTGTGCGAGTTAGAATGTGCACAACCTAAATTTATTGAAGCAGAAATCGACCCCGAAGGAAAATTCTTACACGCCTCCTGAACTTCTGCGCAAACATTCTTGTCAAGAATTACTGATTGATTACCAATCCAATCTAATTTCTCAAACTCCCTCGAAATATGCCACCCTTCGTTTAGTTTCAGAACAATCCCAAATATTCTGGCAATATCCGCGGAGATAGTCCCAGAAACTTGTCGATCTAGAGAATTACTCGAAAGGGAATTCGCTAGACTCAATAGCACAATCGCACCAAACTCAAAATCGCCATAAATAGGAGTCATCTTTACTACTTCAGACCAAAATTTCAGAAGGCTCTCAGGAGAATTTGTCTTAATCCAATTCAAAAAAGCTTCATCGGATAAGAAATGAAGTTGCCAAATTGTTGCTTCAAAGTATTTTCTACGCAAACTCGAGACACTACTTTCTTGCAAATCATGTGTGCGATATCTCAAAACTGGTACATCTAAAACTATAATGTTATCGTTAGTCAGAAGATTTAAGCCTACCCACCAATCAAAAGCGTAGCGAGAATTACATAAGCTGGGATGAAAAGCTTTCATGTTGATGTAAAGGGCGGGCCAAACAAAAGATGGCTGGTAGAAGCAGTTTGCTAATCTTGTAGCGGGGTCTACTTTGTTCAAAATAGCGGGAGAAAGACATACCCCCGTTTCCCTGGAGTTAGCGTTTATTACGTTCGCGGAAGCACCGATTGCAATTAAGTTTGCACTTTTCTTCAATTCATTCCGCCAAACTTTTATTGCATTTGGCAATAAAATGTCGTCATCACTAGGGAAAATGACCCAGCCGGTATCAAGCATTTGAAGGTCAGCCCAGAAAGCAGAAGGGCGGGGATCATTAACTGGCCTAAGAATCAGAGTTCGTTTTGAAGAGTCATTTTGAACAAATCCACGCATTAGGTTAGATGAGTATTCACCTGCGCCGTTATTTATAACTACAAAGTTTACATCAGGTTCATTTTTGAACTGTTCAAAACTGCTGAGGCATTCTTTCAAATAATCATCTCGCCCCTTACTTACTAATACTATTGTTAAGACCGGGCTATAAACTGGAGTTTGCAAAATTAGTCCTCACTCTTCTGGTTTAAGTAAAACAGATGTATCTGTCTAGCAATAGATGAGTAAATCAATTTTGAAGACCTTGTACTCGCAAAATGCTTGGAAAGATGATTTTGCCATGTTCCTAACAATCAAATTCGATTTAGAGTATCAGCTAGTTCATGAAAGAAATTCTCATCCAACGTTGGGTAATTACCCAAGTACCAACCAAAACTGTGCACATGGTCTACATGCTTTAATGTCTCTGGGCTTTGTTTAAGCCCCAAACGTCGCATGTACGGTTGCCTTAATTGATTTCCGCCCCCAGAGAGCCCACGGCGGAACTCAAACCCATCGAGCCGAAGCTCTCTTTCCACGTCATCTCTTAAGTTGAAATTGGGGTCCTTCAGTATTAGCGTAAACGCATAGTTTGAATTCCCCTCAACCTTGAAATCCGTTTGGAAAACACTCGGGTCAAGTATTTCTAGAAATTTAGCGAAATTGATTTTTCTCTGTTCCACAAATCCTTCTAAATACGGAAGTTGGCTGAGCCCTAGGATCCCACCAATTTCTGTTGGCCTCATATTGTGAGCCGGATAAGCAAAAATAAAATCTGGATTTAGGTCAGGATGATTCTCTACATAATTGAATTTTTGTTCCTCAAATGCGGCTTCACGGACTAAGCCATGTGAGCGCATCATACGCGCTGCATTGTAAACTTCTGGATCATTTGTATTTATCATTCCGCCTTCGATAGTCGTCATGTGGTGGGCGTAGTAAAATGAAAAATTTGAAATCCATCCAATACTTCCAAGCCTCTTTTCTCCATGCATAGCACCATGCGACTCACAAACATCTTCAATTAAAGGAATTTTCAGTTCAATTAGTCTCTGAATTAAACGATCAGAAATCCCATCAAAACCTAAAATGTGTGTCAAAAACACAGCCTTTGTTTTTTCTGTAATCGCGTTCAATACGCTTTCCGTGTCTAAAGCTAAATCATCTGGCGAAATATCGACAATAACTGGAGTATGGCCAGCATGCAGAATTGAGGCGATGTCAGATACCCAGGTCAAACCTGGGACGATAACCTCTCCCACCCCTTTCAATTCTCTAAGGATTAGCATCGTCAAGTCATTAGCTGAAGCGCCAGAATTCACCATGACTGAATATTTGGTTCCAACCCAATTGGACCAGTCCTCTTCAAACTTTCGTACATAAGGACCGTGGGTCAATTTCGGATCATCTTGCTTTAAGTGCTCAATAACGGCATCTAAATCACGACGGGCTACATTATTCTGCATCAGCGGCCATTTATATTTATTGTCCATACTTGTCACCCCATTCAACTAGCAGCGTTGACACCCCATCAGTTCTACAAAGCGCTTTTTCGTAAGAGGGGAAAATCAAACTTTTCTCTTGAAGATTTATAATTTCTAAGTTTGGACATAGTTGCCTGAAGGCTTCGGTAAAATCTCCAACATGTTGTGGCCCTGGATGCAATGGGGTTTCAGAACCAACAGATGTTCTAATTATTACTTTGGGCGGTGTTTTTAAACCGGTTAATTCTCCCAAACAATTCAAGTGATTAACAATTTGATTTGTTGCGAGCAATAAAAAATTCCAGCGAGGAAAAATTGAAATAGGAATGTAGCCTTGTAAAGCTAAACCGTTGGCCACGCCCATCTGAAAGTCTTCTTCAACCGGCATTTCAAGTAACTTCTTTTCATTGACATTTTCCAGAGTTCCTCGCATTGCTGTTCCTTGATAACTCACTGCCTGGCCAATAAAAAAAGTCTTTTCACTTGCCGCTAAATACTCCATAGACCGTGAAAGTTCATCTTTGTAGGTATTCATCAGAATTGCACCCTAACTCCCGCGCCCGCGTGCGGGTACATGCTCTTGTATTTGTAGCTCCGAACAAACTCAGACTCCAACTCTTCAAACCGAAGCGTGTTTGAATTCCAAACTTTTCGTGTATCAGTCATTACTGAAAGTCCATTGTCTTCTACAACAAAGGTAATTGGTAAATTGTGCTTTTCGGAATACCTCAAACTAGTCTGAAAAACGCCAGTTTCTGAAGTCATATCTCCCAAAAAACACCAAACCTTATTGGTGCTTCCAGACCTCTTTAGTCCAAGAGCAATGCCTACAGCAATCGAAAGTTGCCCTCCTACAATTGCTGAGGAAAAAATATTGAATTCTGGAAAACACAATGCGATAGACTTTCCATCTAAAATTGCCTTCTTGAGTTCAGCTGCAGGCACACCTTTAAGGAGACATTGGTAATGGCTTCTCCATGAGCAAATAACCCAATCAGATTCAGCAACTTCAGCAAAGAGTTTGATCAGGCTCTCTTCGCTTCCGTCCGATAAATGAATCGGAGCTCTAATTTCTCCAGAGTTGAAAGAATTTGCAACTTCCTCTTCAAATTTAATTAGAGATTGTGGCGTCCAAGAGTGATTCATAGTCGAAGTGTACATTCTTAAAAGCATGAATCCACTATAGGATGCGTGTCGTTCCCTCGTTTGATATTTGAATTGGAACTATGACATAGTCCTTCATGGCGAATTTGAATGCTTCTAGATTTGGGCTCGGCACCCAAAACATAAAGAATCCCCCTCCACCTGCGCCAAGAATTTTCCCACCCAGAGCTCCCGCACGAATGCCCTTTTCATAAAAATTAATTAATAAATCATTGGTAGAAAGTGGATTGGACATCATCTTAAGATGCCAACTTTCGTTTAACATCTCCCCAATGAGGTCAAGGTTCTCACCTTGCTTTAGAATTCGGTGACATTCTTCTGCTAACTCAATAGTTCGAAGGATGTAACTCTTGGATTTATCCATATTGTCTATTAAGCCTTTTGAAACATCTGAACTAATTCGTCGCACACCGGAATAAACCAAGAGCATTCGACTTTCGAGCATCCCGGTATAAGTCTTCGTTAATGCAAACGGCGTACATGACCAATTTTTTCCAGGTCCAAATTCGAGATAGTTTAGACCTCCAACTGCGCACGCAATCTGATCCTGACTCCCGACATTCTCCATCAAATCTATTTGCTCAAGATCAATAGCCATTTGAGCTAATTCTAATTGCGACTTGTTTTCACCTCGAAGAATTGAAAGAGCATTTATCAATCCAACTGCAAATGCCGAACTTGTTCCAACTCCACTTTGCGCAGGCAAATCACCGTGATGGTGTAATTCCAGAGACATATCAGCAGCAATTTTTCTAAATGCAGCTCGAACTGCAGGATGCTGTATTTCTTCAACAAGACTTGTAATCTCTACTTTAGAATATGAAATTCTGTACTTATGTTTAAAGAATGGAGGCAGCTCCCTAAGTGTCAGATAAGAGTATTTATCGATAGAAAAAGAAACCACTTTTCCACCATGCTTTTCATACCAAACTGGTAGGTCACTACCCCCTCCGAATAGCGAAACTCTGTATGGGGTTCTTGTAATTATCATCGAAACATCTATAAATTAGTAAAACTATTGCTTCTAAACATGGGGAGTCCTTTGATTAACTCTGAAATTCCCTCGGCGATTGTTACACGGGCCTTCATCCCGATTGCCTCAATTTTTGCATTCGAAACTAGATAATTTCTTTGATCCGGATCTTTTCCTACTTGTGCTTCTTCAAACACAAAATTAGGAAGTTGCTTTTGTATTTCATTACATAATTCTATTTTGGAAAGATTAGCCTCTGTTAGCCCGAAGTTGAAAACCTCACCCTTAACTTTGTCAGGATTTGCAATTGCAAATTGGAAGAGTTTGCTAACATCCGATACATGCACGTAATTTCGTTTAAAATGACCTTCAAACAATATAAGGTACCGGTCAGTAAGCGCCCTATTCACAAAACTATTTACGAGTAAATCCAAGCGCATTCTTGCAGAAATCCCAAAAACTGTTGCGAGGCGAAAGCTCGTTGCCAATGGGTGGGACATCAAAACTTCCTCGACTTCGACTTTATCCCTTGCGTATAAAGATAAAGGATTTAATGTCGACTCTTCATCACAGTAATTTCCGACACCACCGCTTCCATATGCACTGTTTGTCGTGGGCATAATTATCTGTTGATTAGAACCAATAATTGAAAATAGCCACTTTGTTGCTTCAAGATTTATTGAGCTTGCTCTAAAAGGATCTTTATCGCAAGCAGGGGCTCCAACAATTGCCGCCAATGGGATTATCACATCATTCTCTTTCACCAATGATTGTACTAGATCACGGTTTCGAACATCCCCATAAACTAAATCTAGGTTAGGGTTAGACACAAAAGAGGCTAAACTGGTTTGAGAATATGTGAAGTCATCCAACACCGTGACTTTGTAATTGGATGCGAGTAGGTCCTTAGTCAAGACGCTGCCAATATACCCTGCACCTCCAGTAACTAAAACTTTCAACTTACAACCTCCCAAAAAGTGAATTTTCGATTAATTCAATTAATATATGGTACGCCACGATATGGCTTTCTTGGATGTGCTGAGTATTGGTGGAAGGTACTTCTAAGGACAATGTCACACTTTTGCTAATTTCAGCATTTGATCGTGTAAATGCAATACTCTTCATGCCAATTGCTCGTGCTTGCTCAACGGCTTTAACGCAATTTTCTGAATTTCCACTGGTAGTAAAAACTATCAAAACATCAGAAGCGTTTCCCAACGCTTGTACTTGTCGTGCAAAAACATTAGCAAATCCGAAATCGTTCGAAAATGCGGTAATTATTGAGGTGTCCACAGTTAATGCGATAGCTGGCATTCCTGGCCTAACAAGATCTCTTGAAAATGCGCTTACAAACTCTGCTGCTAAATGCTGTGAATCAGCAGCGCTTCCACCATTTCCGCAAATCAGGATTTTACCATTATTTCTAAGTGAGGTAAGAATAAGACTCTTTGCTTCAATCAAACTCATTACAGCATCCTTTGAAAAATCCTGCAAGCACTCAATACTATTGCTAAATCTAGTCTCAATCATTTTCTCTTCATTCATTTATTCTTTTTGCTTCCTCACCTTGAATCACTTGAACAGCCGACATCATATCTTGAGCCCAGAGACTTATTCCGAATGACTCGCTCTTTGGGACTCCTGCTGAGATCAGAATTGACTTTAATCCTAAGCGGTTTCCGAACTCTATGTCTGAAATCGCATCTCCAACCATATAACTCTTTCCAGGATCTATAGAGAATTCTTCTATTGCAGTTTCTCCAAGCAAGGTATTCGGCTTACGGCAGAGGCAATTGTCTTCAGGCTTATGCGGACAGAATAAAAAAAAATCGAACTCAATACCTATTTTTTCAAAATAATTTGTAATTCTGAGATTGACTGCTTTCACTTCCTCAATGCTTGCTTTGCCACGGCCGATTACAGATTGGTTTGAAATAATCCCAAACCTGAAGCCCAAACCTTGTAACATTCCTAAAGCGTTGGCTACCCCCGGAATAAACTCAACCAGCTTAGGGTCTTTTAAATGGTGAACTAACCTAATTATAGTTCCATCCCTATCTAAAATTAGATATTTTCTATTTTGGAGAGCTTCAGTGGATGTCAAGGGTATTCTCAATTACTAAGCAGGATATTCATCATTTTTGTTGTCGGGGGATAGATATGAATCTGAATAGATAGAGTGACTTTCGGGCAGAAATTCGGCTCTGTAGTAATTAACTCCATCTAACTTCCATTTGATTTTTTGTGCCACCCCAGGAAATTCAGGATAGTAAACTTTCTTTAAGGGATCTTGGCTGAGTAACATAGCCATGAACTGGGAGACCGTGCTCCACGGACAAATCAAAACGTCAGCAGAACCCATGATCCTTAAATCATCCCAGAGGTCATTGCTCAATCCCTCTATCTCTGCTTTGATCCCAACCCCTTCCAACAGACGTTTAGCGACATTAGGTTCGTCCGACACAACCGTCACTGAGAAATCATTAGAACCTTCAAATTCTTCCAGAATTTTTTTGAACGACCGTGGATCAACAATCGCATTCACTGCTCCGCCAATTCCTGGTTTAGAAAAAGCTGTTCGGCGATCAGCAAGTCGATAATGTATTACAATTTTCTTACTGTTACCGGAGAAATATGAAATTGGCCAAGCAACATCAGCCAACAAGAAACGCGAATAAATCTCTGATGCAACTCGAGAATCAAAATATGGAGGATAGCCACCAGAAATACTTCTAACTATTCTGGGGCACCTTTGAAGTCGTCGAGTCGATGTATCAATTTGCCACTCTAGTCTGAATAAATTGATTACTACATCCATTCTATATTTTGTGAGAAGTTGTACAAACTTTAGGTAGCTAAATCGTTTTCGTATCAACGGGTGCGACTCTATGATTGAACCCGCTGGTATTTCAGTGAAATCTCCAAGACCCTTAATTTTCTTTATCGGATTGAGAATTTCCTCTTTTTTGAGAAATTTCTGAATAGCCAAGGGATAATATCCACCGGTACTGTGGGGGTAGTGTTGGACTTTAAATGGCCTGTCGATCTTTTGTGATACATAAACAGCAGTGATTAATGCCATAAGTTGACTTGCAATTCCCCCAGATGTTTTCACGATGAATGGAGTGTTAGTAAGATTCTCCCGAAAAGAAAAATATTTATTCATATCTGGCCCAAGACAAATTCCCGACCTATGAATTGGGCAAACGCGAAAGCGCTCGTCCAACCGGGCGATACAGCGTTCAAGATGTGAGTAGAGTTTTCGGCTCTTTTCACAACAAAGTCTTGAACCAAAGTGCCACTTCTGTTTTCTACCAATTGCGCACGGATTCCACTGGGCTTTTTCTTCCAAAGACTTGTGGCAACTCGCTTGGAAACCATTTTGTTTGCAGCATTTACGATATGCGTTTTTGATAGGTTCATAAATTCTGAACTTATGATATTTAGGATACTTGTAGAATCCCCCAAGGCAACGTATGCCAAACCTTTCAAGGAATCAACACTTTCTTTATAATTTATCGGATCAATGGCTCTATATCTCTCTGGGCCTAATACTGGTAAAGCTGTTGGACCAAGTTTAACATAGCCATCATATGTCAGGGTCCAATGGACCCCGAGGAATGGGTTAATCGGATGTGGCACTGGATAAATAAGTGACCGGATAGGTATATTTTTTTGATTTGTTGCCCAGTATGAACCGAGAAATGGAAGTAATGTAAACTCTGTGCCTACTCCGAAGTGTGCCGCAACCTTAAGTGCCCCGCCACCTGTGGCGTTAATTAAGTGCCTAAAGTGAACTTCATTATTGCCGATAGTTGCCACACGGCCATCTATCTGCTTCAGCTCTTGTCTTAAAATAATTTCACACCCAAGTGACTTAATCTCCAACTCAAGAGCTTTTAGAATTTCTCTCGGGTTGCAAATCGCTGTAGTGGGGGACCAGATAAATTCTTTTGTAGTTTTTGCGAACGGTTCCTTCTCTTCCAATTTAGCTGCCGGAAGTAAATCAAGGTCAACTCCATTCACTATACCTCGCTGATAGAGTTGATGAAGTTGCTCTAATTCGGATTCCGACTTTGTAACTATTACTTTCCCTGTTTGTAGAATTTTACAACGATTTTCTTCTGCAAATTGACGCATCAATTGATTGCCTTCTAAACAAAAGCGAGCTTTCAGAGACTCGGGGCTGTAATAGAATCCAGCGTGGAGCACACCAGAATTTCGACCGCTAGCATGCAATCCAAGTTGATGTTCTTTTTCAACCAAAATCAATTTTAGTTTCGGATTTTGAATTAAGAGCGATCTTGCAATTGTCATCCCGACGATCCCACCGCCAGCGATCAGGACATCACAATTCACGATGACAGGGTATCGCCTATCTAAGGATCTACGACTGATGTTGGCTGCCGTGTTCGTTGGTTATCACAAGATGTATGCTTAGCGTATGAAGAATTTCGATGGTCAGACCGTACTCGTAGTTGGTGGTAGCCATGGGATTGGTCTCGAAGTTTCAAAAGACTTTCTTGCTGCTGGTGCAAAAGTCATAGTGCATGGAAATTCTGAACTTCACATTAATGAAGCTAAAAGTGTGCTTTTTAGCAAAGAAAATGAAGATCGACTTGTTTTCTTAAGAATGAATTTGATGATACCCGAGAACACTCAGGAGCTAATGAATCAAGTTCACAGTGTTTCTTCTCGGATTGATATTTGTATTCTTGCAATAGGAGGCCCGTTAGATGCAAAAACTTCAGATCACTCAAAGAAGTATGCCGAAACAATTCAGTTAAACCTACTAGTACCTATAGATGTAACAAATCATCTTGTTGAGGGGATGCTCACCAACAATTTTGGTCGAATTGTATACATAGGTTCGCTTGTAACAGAAAGTTTTATGAGCGAACTTCCTTATGTTGTCGCCAAGTCTTCTCTTAAAGCTTATGTTCGTGGCATGGCATCGCATTTAGCCAAAATGAACCCTAATATTGTGCTGAGCATGGTTTCGCCAGGGCCGATACGGGTTAAAGGTAAAGGGCTAGATCGGCTAGCAACAGAATCACAAGTCCAACTTGATGCATGGTTACTGAATAATCGAATATCAGCAAAACGTCTGGGAACTGTTTCAGAAGTTAGTCAGGCAATTCTATTCCTTGCAAGTGAAGAATCTTCCTTCATGCATGGTGCAAATATTAAGATCGATGGCGGGGCGCTATAAGCCTTGCTTTGTTTCGATAGAGTCCAAAACTTACAAAAACTTTGAATTCCAGAAATTGATTGTTCTAGCTATTCCTTCATCAAGCGAAGTCGCCGGAATCCACGAATACTCTCGTTCTGCTTTCTCATTATCCAGTTGAACTGAAAAGTCCACAGTAGGCATCGAAGGTTCATACTCAAGGGTGATCTCTCTATTTGCCAAAGATGCGATTTTTAATGTCAAGTCCTTAATTGAAATAAAAGAGTTACCGCCTGCATTCAGCAATTCAAAGTTAACCTTTTGAGACTTAATGACTTTTTCCATGAGGTCAACAAGATCAGAGACATACAGTAAATCTCGTTTCTCTTCTCCCTTACCCCAAATCTTAATTGCGCCTTCCGATTGAAGTACTTTAGTAATCGTAGCGCCAAAGACATGGCTATTTTCTAGCCCAAACTTGTCCCATGGTCCGTAGACATTACTATGTCTGATTGCAGTAAATTTGGTTGATCCTTGCATTGAAAAAAACTCACACATTTTCTCCAAGTAGACCTTTGTCCAACCTACTCCAAAATATTTACTGTACATGGGCGCTCTTGGATCGAAGTCATCTTCTGATTGGAGAGATGAACTTGACTGCAACATATTTGTACAGCTAAAAAAAATGACATGTTCAACATTATTTCGAAATGCTGACCTAAAAATCAGTGAATTCATAACAGCATTATCTGTCACATGATAGTCCGGTCGTGTAATTGCATCTTTAACTCCAGAAGTTGTTGCCGCCGCTTGAATAAGAATCTGCTGTCCCGAAACGACCCTCTCTACATCATTTGGGTTTGTTAAATCACATTGAATCCAATCAACGCCATCAATTTCGAATGGAGGCTTTTCATGGTACGTTCCTGTAACTTGATAATCAGGGCTACTTGCAAAACTAGCAAGTGCATTGTGACCAATAAATCCAGTACCACCTAAAACTACGATTTTTGTTTTCATCGAATCTCCTTGAAAGCATTGTATTTCTCAGATTTTGTCTTATCCTGTTTGTTAAACCAGTTAGAAACTTTTCTTAGCCCTTCATCCAATGAAACAGTATTCTTAAATCCGTATGTCTCCAGCTTTGACATATCAAGAATCCGTTTCAAATCCCCTTGAGGCTTATCCGTATCCCACACAATTTCAAGCCCTTTGTTAATTCTCGCTAGGCTCTCTGCGATCTCTCTGATAGAAACCCCCACCCCAGATCCAATGTTCACCGGTTCATTTATCCCATTTTCAACCACAAAAATCATAGCTCTAGCGACATCATGAGCATGCACGAAGTCTCGTATCGCACTTCCATCCCCCCAGACCTTAAGGGGATTTTCTCCAGCAGAAATTCGAGCAATTAATGATGGAATAACCATCGCCGTTTCAGGATCGAAGTTATCCCAATTACCGTAAACATTTGCTGGTCTAACTATATAAGTTGAATTCCATCCATATTCAATCTTATTTGCTTCTAAATGCAGTTCACCCATCCTTTTTGCCCACCCGGCAAATCGGTCATTGTCAGAGGGAAAAGTTTTCCAGACGGATTCTTCATGGAATACCTCCGAAGGAGCATATACCCCAATAGAGCTTGTATAAAGCAAATGTTTAACTCCCGAAACTCTTGAAGCCTCGATTAAGTTTAGATTAAACAGGGCTGTATTCACAAAGAAGGTAGAAGGCTTTTCCAATGACATTTTCGGTGATCCTTTTATCCCCGCAACATGAAACACGAACTCCATTTCTTTAGTTATCTGACTGCAGAAATTCGGATCACGAAGATCTCCGAATACAAATTTAACCTCATTAAAGTTGGAATCTTCGCTCACATTGAAATTATCAAAAGATGTTGCAGTCACATTTGCGCCGCGTTCTTTTAACAAAAGAACAAGTTCTCTTCCAATCATGCCTGTCCCGCCTGTAACCAAGACATTCTTATTTTGAAACACAGTATCTCCTCTCGACTAGAAAAATGCGATCCTTCATTTTGTTAGATGGAGCTGTTTACATTTAAGGAATTAGATTTCTTGTCTCTGACATTAGGAATTCCAAGGAGTCATTGATATCATATTTTGGGCTCCACCCCGTGGCCGCTTGGAATTTAGTGCAATCTGGAACTTGGAGAGTGACATCACTTGGTCTCATTAATGAAGGGTCTTGGAAAGTATTAATTTTGAAATCAGAAAGACCAATGAGTTTTTCCAATACGGCTCCGACTTTATAGGATTCCGTGCCCCCTATATTGTAAGCCTCGCCGGGTTCGCAATGAAGAGCAGCCAACCAATAGGCATGTATCGCATCTCTTACGTCGAGCAGGGTCCTTACCGATTCAAGGTTTCCATGAGAAAGATAGACCCGCCGCCCTCTTTCTATTTCTACAATTTGACGCGCCCAGCTCGATGCAAATAAATCTTTTCTTCTGGGGTGAATGTAGGTGAACATTCGGGTTCGAATTGTAGGAATTCCGTAAGCCTCAAAGTACACAAGCTCGATATGGTCTTGAAAAGCTTTCGAGGCAGCATACGGCGACATTGGGTGCATTAACTGAGTTTCACGGAGTGGCAGGTCGCTCTCCTTCACTTTTCCATATACCTCGCTGGTTGAAGCCGCTATAAATTTCGGTTTCATACCTAAAAGGCGCAATGCCTCGAGGAGATTAAGAGTTGAAGTCACATTATTTTGAACCACAGAAAGAGGGTTATTAAAAGACAATAGTACATTCGCATGAGAAGCAAAGTGGAAGACAATATCTGGCCGAGAAGTTTCGAGTGCTCGGGTAACAGAACTCATATCAGTCAAATCGCAATTCACAAAAATAACCTTTTCCCGGGTACCATCTAAATTCTTGTCGGTATTGCTATGCGATCTTGAAAGAGCAAATATTTCAGCTTCAATTTCGTAGTGATTAATTAAATAGTCAATCATGTAAGACCCAGCAGCACCAGAAGCACCTGTAATGAGTACTCTCATGGCTAACCTCACAATCGACAACTTTACGAGTAGTTTAAGTGTAACGGCTATATGCCTGAGTACGAGCTATAACGGCATATTTCTTACTAGAGCGTCAAATGCTGGAACCTTCGTCCTGATGTGATTCAAGTCGCCGTCTGCAATAATCTCTCCATTACCAAAATAGAGGAATCTGGCAAAGTCTTTTACTGAGGACAACCGGTGAGCGATGAAAACAACAATAGTTTCTGGTGAAAGCGATTTCACGACTTCTAAAATACTAGATTCGTTATGTGAATCCAGGGCACTTGTTGCTTCATCTAATATCAACAACTTTGGCCTCATGTAAAGTGCGCGGGCTATGGCAATACGTTGAGCCTGCCCCCCACTCAAATTCGTAGATTGGGCATTTAATTCTGTATTCAGGCTGTTGTCGAATGTTGATGACAATTCATCCAAACCAAGAGTTCTAATCAAATCATTTAAAAGGCTTTCATCATAAGAATCGTTCTCGTCGAACAACGCAATGTTATCGCGAATCGAACCTTGAACAATAGTAATTGTTTGAGGTACATACGAGACAGAATAGTAGTTATCACTAAACCATTCATTTGCAGCTATGTTATTTATTTTATAATCACCACATGTAGGAGTTAGTAGACCCAAGAGTAAATCACAAAATGTTGACTTACCACCACCCGAAGGACCAACCACTGCTAACTTCTCCCCTTTTTCAACTTTCAAGTTGAGATTGGTCAGCGAATTTGTTTTAGATTCAGGGAATCTAAACGATATATTGAGAAGCTCTAACTCTTCAATTGATTCGTTACTAGTGATTCTTTTTTTGCCATTGAGTCTTTTGTGGAAATTTTCGGTCTTTAGTAGATCGTTCATAATTTCAATAGTTAAGTTTGCATTGGGATGTGCAGCCCTCAAACTAAATACGGATCCTTGTATTCGCAACAAAGACGGAAACATTCTACTTGAGCCTCCCAGATATATTGCGATAGTCGTTACGAATTGCGCAGAGTTGTTTGAAATACTAGAAATTAAGATAATCAACCCAACTCCAAGTAAGAGAGCTATCTCAAGTAAATATTTTGGAATCTGTTGTATCCATATGTCATCTGCTTGGTAATCTGCGTGCTCTTTGAATGATTTCTGCATTCGTCTTGAAACCATCTTATTCTTTTTGCCAATCCTGATCTCTCGAAAAAGTTTGTAGATATTTTGAACTTGCTCTTGAGATTCCAGCCTCAAATCCATTAGTCGATGATTATATTTAGTCACTTTTCGTCCGATTATCAGATTCAAAAAGTAAAAAACAATTCCGAAGTATAAGGAGGTTAATATGGCAAGTGTAGGATTGATGATAAACAGTATGGCAAAAAAGATTAGGATTAAGAACAACTCCGATATAATTAGCAGTAACTGCCCAAGCGCATTTGTAATCAGTGCGGAAAAACCAGCCATCATTGCGTGTGAGATTTTTCTAGGATCTTGTTGCTTGGCCCAGGTGTATTCGGATTGCAGTGCCTTCTCGAAAATTTCTTGCGAGAGGTCTGCTTGTTTACGAGACAAAAAGCGGAAAAGCCTCCTAGAAAAAAATAGTGCAAGAATGGTCTTGGCTAGAAATAATCCGAGTGCCATCGAGCCTAAAAATAGATACTGATTGTTTGAATCGGGATTAATTCCGATAGATTGGAAGAATCCTTCCATATAGGTAGAAGATGGGTTTCTTGAGAATTTTTCTGATGCTTGTGCGAGTAGATAAGCTAACGTCGCGATTCCAATTAGGTCCAATAGTCCAATCAGTGATTGCAACACTATTGAAATCACGTAAATAGATTTATCTTTCACGCTTAATGTTAGGAAAGAGAATCTTATTTGGTGTATTAAATTCATTTAACAAGACCTTTCCCAGGAATGTCAGTTTCAACTTTACATGAGATTAAATCCATCCAATTTGCCAAAACTGATGCTGTATCTCTCTGGTCGACAATTTTCATCTTGAGGCTACCGCCAATGATTAACTCTTCTGCGTTGTCGCCGTATTGGAGTATTCTTTCAACAAAGTCATCTTCACTCTCACAATAATTCCGTTCAGGCAACGCAAATCTTTTGAGATCTTTGTTTCTTGACAAAAGAATTGGAATCCCAAGTGAAATAGCTTCCCGAACAACCATTCCGTCTCCCTCCCAAAGAGATGGAATCACCAACAAGTCACCCATTTCGGTAAAGTCCCAGGGGCTTTTTTGGAATCCTAGAAAATTTGCTTCTACTCCTTCATTAATACACTCCGCTTTCAAACCGGTACCTTCGATGCCCTCACCAATAAACAATGCAGGTTTTTTTGCTTGTTTTGCGATCCGCATGACTGCCCAAGGATTTTTCTCAGGGCTGAGCCGTCCTACGAATACCAATCGTTTTATTTCACTACAAGTAAAGTTCTTTTTATCTGATCCACCTGGAAGAACGGGATTGAAAATGACATTTGTGGGGATCCTTCTTGATGGCCAGATGACATTCTCGGCTGCAACACCAACCCAGTGTGTCTTCTTGACTAACAAAATTTTTCTAACGGTTTTTCCAATGAGAGGTGAGAAACTCCATGGATTAGTTGTGTGCTCGACAGCAATTAACCGTGATCTATAAACTGCGAAAGCATGTAGCAACTCGGGCACCTCACAATTCAAGATCACAACATGTGGCCTCAACTTAAAAAGTATCAATTGGTACTTTAAAAAAACAGACAAAATATTTGTGTAACCTTGATTTTTCCCTCGCCCCAAGCTAATCACTTTAGAGCCACCATCGGGACTTTCCCATGTGGCATCCAGTGAGTTCACGACTACTAAGTGGGCATCACAATTTTGCGACAGAAGGCCTTGGAAAAGAATATAGGCACTTTTCTCTGCGCCTCCGGAATGAGTCGAATTTGAAAGAATCAGGATTCTCATATTTGAATGCCAACTCCTTTGCCCATAGGCTTATGTTACTCAGAGATTGTTTTTTGAACCATCAAAGTTGCAATAAAGAGTTTTAAAGTGCTTTGTTTTAAAGGAATTGAATTAAGTGGCTTGGGCCGGGATCGAACCGGCGACCTAACGATTTTCAGTCGTTCGCTCGTACCAACTGAGCTACCAAGCCAACAAAGATCTTGCTAGTAGTT
>Ga0209550_10001949_pt1 | contig 19915 bp, 7 predicted proteins | sample LauGreSuBDMM15SN_2_FD_187567 | JGI IMG/M metagenome (GOLD analysis project Ga0209550, IMG submission 187567) | Freshwater lake microbial communities from Lake Michigan, USA - Su13.BD.MM15.SN (SPAdes) (version 5) | ecosystem: Environmental > Aquatic > Freshwater > Lake | place: Lake Michigan, USA... | reverse complement strand
AGATAAAGTGGTTAATTCGGCAGTGTTACCGATCATTCTATCATAACCACGATCATGAGCCCAGTTACGAGCTAATTCATACCAGACATTTAACCAGTCACCATAGTGTTTGTCGACAGTGGTACCACCGACTTGGAGTTCTACAGAGTTGATTAAAGCGTGACCGACACGTTGTACCCAGGCAACTTTGTGAGTTGCAGCTGCTGCGAGAGCAGGTAATTCTGTTCTGAAGTACATTTTGGTGACTAAATCACCAGAACGTTGAACTTCGACAGTTAATTTACGACCAAAATTTGCAGTACCTTGAACATTTTGTTCAATAGATTCAGTTGCGAAATTGGTGTGTCTTCTGTAGACAACTTTAAAGAATGTAATTTGAGCATTTCCAGTAAGATATACGTCTTGTGCGCCATAGGCTACTAATTGCATTAAACCGCCTCCCATTATATGATAATATATAATTAAAGGAAAGAAAAAATTTTTAAAAAAATCCACATAATTAATAAATTAAAATCTATACTATATATTAAATATTTTTTAATAAATACAAGTTCTACACTAAAAATATTTATTATTTTACGAGCTTAAGATAATAAAATAATACATTATTTAAATAATTATTGATCTCTTAAAATTTATTTAAATAAATTTTAATATAAATAATTATATCTATATAATTGTAATTATGGATGATTTATTTATTACAAAAAAATTAAAGTATACTACTTTGAAAAAAACAATTCAAAATGATTCATCATTAATTAATTTTGGCACAATTGATTCCCTACATATGAAATTCATGACAGAATTTGATAAACAGAATAAAAATGTAGGTAAAATTAAAATAAAAAACGAAAAAATAAAAAAAGAATTAATAGAACTTCAAAATAAAGCACCAAATACATATACTGCTGAAGATATTAGTAAAAAAGCTAATATATTGTGTAAAATAGAAGAGTATAATGACATGATTGATAAAATTGACGAAGCTAATGATGAATTAGATTATTTTACTAAATCGTTACCAATATTAAAACAATATTACGGTATAAATAGAAATACTCAAGTTATTGAACAAAAATCTATTACTAATCAAAATCAAAGTAAAAATCTACTGGATTTTTTTAATAGTCAAAAAAAAAATAAAGAAAAAAATGTCTATAATGAAAATGAAACTATTCTTGAAGAATATCTCAAATGTACTCTAAATAAGAATATTAAAAAAAAAAATATACAAATACAAATTTGTCCAGATTGTAATATTGAAAAAATACTTCAATCGAATGATGGTCATATGGTATGTATGAGTTGTGGTCATAGTGATCAAATAATAGTAGATATGGAAAAAATAAATTTCAAGGATCCATATTATGAAAATAAAAGTACAGGTTATAAACGTATGAACCATTTTTCTGAACTAATGAACCAATTTCAAGCAAAAGAATCTACTGATATTTCTCCTAAGATATTTAATACAATTATCTTAGAAATTAAAAGACAAAGAATTATCGATCCAACTAAATTAACAAAAAAACGTATGAGATTTATTCTTAAAAAATTAGAATTAAATCAATATTTTGAACATATACCTTTTATTATAAATAGATTAACTGGATTACCTCCTCCAACAATTACTAGGGAATTAGAAGAAAAACTAAAATCTATGTTTAAAGAAATTCAAGAACCATTTAAACATTTTAGATCTAAAAAAAGAAAGAACTTTTTAAATTATAATTACGTATTTCATAAATTTTTTGAACTATTAGAAATGGACCATTTCTTACAACATTTTCCACTTCTTAAATCACCTAGTAAATTAAGAGAACAAGATGAATTATGGGAAAGAATATGTAAATGTTTACGATGGGAATTCATTCCAAGTACTTAATTTTTTAAATTTATATATATTATTTATATTATATATATGGATTACTACCATAAATACATAAAATATAGGACAAAATATATAAATTTAAAATATAATATGGGATGTTCATGTCAAAATGGTGGAAATAATAATATATTTTCATCTGAAAAAGCAATTAAATTAGATGAAAATGATAAATATAAGTGTCCAGAAGATATGCCTTATTTATGTACTTTAAAATCAAAATCAGTTGGTTTATGTAAATCAAAAGTAAAAGATTGTGATAAAATCAAAATTGAAGGTGTAATACCAATAATTAATAATTTAAACAAAATTGAAGACGGTGGATTAAAACATGGATATGTCAAAGGCAATCTAAATAAAAGATGTTTAAAATTTAGTTTAGATTATGAAAAGAATAATAATATAGACAATAAAATAAATGAAGATTTTAAGATTATGACATTAAATGTGATGGGTATACTTCGTGAAGGTAATAATAATGAAGAATATACATATAAATTAGATATTCTTAAAAAAAGAATGGAAAAAGTAGTTGAAGAAATCTTAAAAGAAGGACCTGATATTATATGTTTTCAGGAAATGTCAAATGCGACATATAATATACTATCTAATGGATTAAAAGAAGAATATAAATATATATATGAAGAAGACTTTAATTTTGATGAAGATAAAATAAATATTAGAAATAGAGATATTGAAGTTTGTTTCTTTTCTAAATATCAAGCAAATAAAGTTAAAATATATGGATTGAATGGAAATCTAAATTATAAATGTAGTTTATGTGTTTTAGAATTTTCAAATTTAGTAATTTATAATTGTTACTTACAAGCAGGTTCTAAATATTCAGTCGGTCAAGAAGATTATTGGTTTCATTATTCACGATGTAGAATGGACCAATTATCTATCATAAAAAAAATGATTAAAATAAATCCAATTAAAAATGTAATTGTTACAGGAGATTTAAATTTTGATTTAGGTGGTAATCCAAATGATTGGCCAGAATTAAATAAAATTAAATATCTAAAAGATGCTTGGCCTGAATTAAATACTAATGATAGAGGTTATACTGAAAATACAGACATAAACCATATGAGATGGAATATGAAATTCAAAGAAAAGAAATTACGATATGATGCACTTTTATACAGAGGTGAAATAAAACCAATAAAAACTAAATTAGTATGTACAAATGAAATACAATTAAATAAAAAAGAATCAGAATTATTTACTAAATATTTTATGGAAAAAAATGCAGATGAAGAACTTATTAGATATTCAGATAATGAAAGAAAATTATTATCAATATTTCCATCAGATCATTTTGGTGTATTAGGTTTATTTAGAATAATAAATATTTAATTTTTGATATTATCTTTGGGTACAATACGAATTGATGGTGAATATAAGTCTAATAAAATAAAAGAGGCAGTAGCGGATAAAGAAATTATAGCGATTTCTTTAATAGATAATTTTTGTGAAGAAATCCATTTAGAAATCACTGCAACAACAACAGCTTGTATAAGATATTTTGTTATTTTTTTAAAAAATAAACTTGGATCTATATTTTCTGTATTACAAGACATTAATAAATTTAATATAGATAATAAAAATATAATTTTATAATTATATTTTTAAGTTTTAAAAACCACATAAAATATATAAGTAAATATTAGTAAGAAATGCCAGGTGGTTTAATCCAAATAGTAGCATATGGTTCACAAGATATATTTTTAACAAGTGTTCCACAAATAACATTTTTTAAATCAGTATATAAAAAACATACTAACTTCGCAATTGAAAATATAGAAATACCAATAAATAGTTCATTAAATTTTGATAAACGTATAATAACTAATATACCCAAATTAGGTGATCTAATACATAAGATTTATTTAAAAATAACTATACCTGAGGTAAATTTAGATAATCCAAGTAAAATTTATAATAATGCACAAATATCTAGATTAAATCAAGAACTAATAACTTATAAAATTTTATTACAAAAAGTTTTAGGTTTTGTTGAAATTAATTATACAATATTATATTCATTAAAAATAGAAAGTCAAACTGTTAATAGTAATTGGCAAACAATTAATACATTAATGCAGACCAATAAAAAACAATACTTTCAAAGCATTAATAATTATAGTTTAATTTATAATAATGTAATGTCACAATTTGATATAATATTTCCATTATCTGATAAACAATTATATCTTGGATCAATTGATAATAACAATATTTTTTTAAATAAACTTATACAATTTATCCAAAATATGGAATCATATTATTTAAGTATTGAAAGAGAGATTTATAGTTTAATAGATACAAAATCACGTAATAGTAAAGAATTACAATCTTCAAAAGATTATTTTTGTTGGTCAGAAAATTTAGGATTTAATTTAATTAAAAATTGTTCAGTATTATTAGGTGGTGACACAATAACATCAATTGATTCTGATTATTTAAATATACATTATTCATTAAATAATAATTATTTTCATGAAAATATTTTAAATGAAATGATAGGCAATATTCCTAATTTAACAAAATATGACACAAATATCAAACAAAGTAAAACATTATATATACCATTACCGTTATGGTTTAGTCAACATAATGGTAATATATTACCATTATTATCTTTAGTTTATCATGATTTAGATATAGATTTAGAAATAAACTCAATTAATAAATGTTGTTTTTACAATGGACAATATAATTTAAATAACTTAATAAATTTAGGTAATTGTTCGTTTCTAGTTGATTATATATATTTAGATAGTGATGAAAGAAATAAATTTGCTCAGTTTTCACACGAATATTTAGTACAAAATACTCAAATGTTTACATCAGACTTTTTAAATATTGATAATGTAACATTAAATTTAGATTTATATCATCCAGTAAAAGATATTTATTGGTTTATACGCGAAACTAATCTAACAACTAAATATAATATAACAAATAAATATTATGGAATTCGAATATATGAGATAACAAATATAAATCTAGATTCATCAGATTCTACTAAACTAAATATATATTTCAAAGTACCAGTAAATAGTTTAGGTGGTATAGATTTGATATATTTCCCATTAAACAGTTTTATTCATCTAAAATATACTAAATATTATGATAATCATTATAAAGTAATATTATCAGATGGAAATCATATACAAATTAAAATAAATAATGATTTTTTTATTAATTATGATGATGATTTTTTTGGAATAATATATAATGAGCCATCTAATAGTGAATTTAATCCTATTAAAACATCATATATAATGTTTAATGGTGTATATAGAACTGAAAAAACAGATAGTTTATATTATAATTATGTTGTTCCTTATCAGTATTATAAAAAAACTCCATTTGACGGTTTAAATATAACTTCATTTAGTCTACATCCAAACGAATATCAACCATCTGGATCATGTAACTTTTCATTAATAAAAAATAAAACATTAACAGTATTATTAGAAAATCAGTATAAAAATTATATAGAAATGGACCCAACATTATTTTATAAAGTGTATATATATTGTAATAGCTATAATGTATTGCGTATACATAATGGTATATCTGGTTTAGTATTTTCAGGTTAAATTAAATTAAATTAAATTATTTAAATATTAAATTTAAAAAATAATATTTAAATAAAAAGTAAGTACATTATTTAGAAATGACAGGAGGATTGTTACAAATATTATATTATGGAAATCAAGATAAGATTTTAATGGAAAACCCAAATTTAACATTTTTTAAATCAGTATATCGTAAATCTACTTTATTTTCTATTGAACAAAATATCAAACCTCTCAATATTAATAAATTTGGAAGTATAAATAGATGTGATGTATCAAATTATGGTGATTTATTACAATCATTAGATTTAAAAGTAGATTTACCAAATATAAAATTTGAATATGACAAAGAGTTAGTTAATATTATTGGTGATTTAGTTAAAACAGATCCAATATATTCAAATAATATTGATAATATTGAATATAACTTAAATGTATTAAATACATTAGAATATTTATTATATTTTAATTCGATATCATTAATTCGTAAAAATGATATTACCGATTCTAAAATTAACAATTATAATAAAATTTTAATAGAGAATAAATCTGAAGAAAAAAAATATATAATACTAAAAGGTGATACACCTGAAAGTTTATCTTTTGACCAAATACATCAAAAGATAAGTTTACGAAATGTATTAAAATATAATACAAATAAAACAATTACAAATACATTTGATCAAGTATTAGATAATAATTATGTATTAGACGAATTAGATAAATATTTAGATAATAACAATGGTGTAATATCTAGTAATAATAATATAGAGGATTTATATATTGAAAGTTCAAATATTAATAATTTACAATTAAACGTTTCTGAATTAATTTGTGAAAATTTTCAAATTTACATATTATTAAACTCATTAATTAAAAATTTAACGTTATTTTATAAAAAACCAGAATACAGCAACTATGTTAACAAAAAAATATCATTATATGACAATGTATTTAACAATTTTATTACTAATCTTAATAGTGCCATTATTAAGTCGAATAATATTTATGAATATAATAAAATTATTTCTACACCAGTAAATGATATTAGAAATATTACTTTTAATAATATTAATTATTATATAATTACAACAGATGCATTATTATATGATTTTCCATTTATTATTATTACAGATAACACTACATATAAAAATATTAATACTTTAAATATTAAGAAAATTTTACATGTTGATAATATTATTACATCACAATTTTCTACTATTTATTGTACAGAACTAGATAATTTATATGATGATATTGATGTAAATTGTTTTATAACATGTGCTGATAATGTAAATGATGTTTTAGATTATTCTAAATTACATTCAATTATAAATAGTTCATTATTTGAAAATATTATAGATAGAACATCGATATATAATAATATATCATTTAATGATTACATAATTATACAAATTAATGGTAATCATACTTCAAAATTCATAAAAAATAAGTTGTTATATGTATTTAGTGAAAGATTAACAGATAAATCATATAATTTTTACTTTAATAAGATAAATAATGATCAATCTGTATTCCCAATTGCCGTATTTAAAATATATAATTCTACATTTATTGATGATATGACTGAAATAATTGTAGAAAAAATAGATAATAGTGGACTAGTTTCAACTGGAGATTATATGTATATAAATAATAAACTTGTTAAAGAAATAATTAATGTAGCAGATAAAACAGTTAATTCAGATATTGTAAATAATTACAAAGGTTATATTGAATCAATAAATAATTCAGTAAATAATTCAACATTATTAATTAATTTAGACAGTGTTTTACAATATTCTATTAAAAATAATCCATTATATTTATCAAATTTATATAAACAACTGTTTAATATTGCTAATAATGTTGTTGATATATTTCAAATATATGTAGATACTACAACAAATATATTTAGTGCACCAACAATTTATGGTAATTCTGAAAATAAAAATACTGTACAATTTGTAGCAGACAATTTTACAAAATTATATGATAATTTTACACAAAGTATAGATGATTCTGATACATATAATTATCTTCAAAACAATATTAAATTATCATTTAACACATTTTTAAGTGAAATTAAGAAATTGAATAGTAGTTTTTCAAATACATTTTATACATTAAGTAATACTGAATTACTTTCTTATTTTAGTCAAATTACAAAATATACATCTACTAATACAACTACTCCATTAATTACAAATATTTTATTAAAAGATACATTCAATCATGATTTTACTTATTTAGAAAAAATTAATGATAATAATAATTCATTTATAAATGAATATTCCAATAAATGGAAAATTAAAACAAACAAATATACAATTAATACATATTTAAATGATAAAAATATTAGTATATCAAGTTCTAATTATGATGACAATATCAATTATGATGACAATATTAATTTTATTGGTGATACAGTTAACATTAATTTAAAAAATATCACATATATAGCCCATGAGCATAATTTATTTATAGTTGATAACAATGAACAAATTTATATAGGTAATAAACCAGTATTTGATTTTAATAATTTAGAAAATAATTGTATTGATGTTGTCAAAAGTAATTTACTATTTTCAAATAACTATAAATCACAATCGATTATACTAAATCAAGATAATAAATTAAAAGAATGTATATTTGATAGTGAAAATAAATTTGTAATCATTAATGATAAAATTTATTATATTACTAAAACAGGTGATATTTTAGAATATTTAAATGACTATGTTTATTCATCTATTAGTAATATTTTTTCATATTATAATAATGAAGACTTACAATATTATATTATTGGAAATTATAATAATCAGAAAACAATAATAAATTTAGAAAATATTGAAAAAAATTTTGAACTAAATACATCAACTATTAGTAAAAATGTTAATTTATTAAATATAAATAAATGTTATTATATAAATGATTATTATTATTTTATTGACATAGTATCCGATATTAAGAGTATATATATAAATAATTATGACAATACTAAATCTGAAATTATTGATTTAAATTTTATTAATATTGAAAACGATAATATTACTGAATATACATTATTAGAAATATATAATGTAAATTTAAATAGAATAGATGAAAATAATGTATTATTAACAGTTATTTATTTGACAAATAATCGCTCACAATATATTATTACTAATTATATATTAAAAAATATAGATGGACAATTTTCATTAAGTTATGACTCTGAAGAAACAACATCAATTGAAGAAATATTACCAATAAATATTCAATATGAATATAAAAATACAATAAATAATACTATTTCCATATACATAAATAGTGTAAAATATAATAATAATACATTATTAACAACTAATTTTCCTATTAATAAAATTTATTATAACAATTTACTATTCTTTGTATTTTCTTTATCAAATCAATTAGTCCGTATATATAATAGATCTGATTTTGATAAATATTATGACTTGATATTTAGTGAGGTTATTGATGTATTTTTATATGATAGTGATTTATATTTAATTGATCAAAATAATAATATAATAATTTATACAATATCATTAACACAAAATGTTATTACATGTATTAAAATAAATGAATATATGATTGATTCAGTATATGGTTCTGTAAAAATATTAATCCCAATTACAAATAAAGATTTAAATGTTATTACAATTAAAAATAATATTTTAGCAAAAATTTATAATATTGATTTAGAAGATGAAATTAATGATATTACATTAAATCATACTTTATTTAGTTATAATTATATTAATGAACAAATTAAAACAAACTTTTTAAACAACATGTTTTTTGTTACTGATCTAGGTTTAAATAGAATTATAAATGCATCATACTCTGTAGTTAATAATAAATTTATATTTTTGGAATCATCAATATCGTCAATTATTTTTGTTTATAAAACGGATCATATATTTAAAAATATTACTGGAAATAATGTAAATAAAAACAATTTTAAACTGTCTACTGAAAATACATTTATTATCTCAAATGATCAATATATATATGTTTATAAATATACTAATTCTGACAGCGAGTCGTTACTCCTTCCTTTGGAGGTTGCAACTGGTTATAATTTATTGACATATAAACAATTAAATATTTTATTAAACGATACAGATAAATTACCAAATGATTTTATAGTAACAGAAAATAATAAATTATATGGTTTATTTAAAGATAGTAGTAAATACTATTTATTAGATATATTAAATATATTAAATTATGATGATAATAATGAATCAAGTATAGAAATTATAAATACTTTTATATTTAATAAAACAACTGGTTATGAAGAAAATAAAATTAAAATGTATACCGACAATAAATATTTATATTTCTCTACATTATTTAAAAACAATAATAATAATAATGAAAATAGTATAATTTATTATTATAATCCTAATATTAATGATCAAAATCAAACGTTATCAAATAAGATAATCGGTAGTTGGTATCTTAATACTATAAACAACTATATCATACCATATAATATCAAAAAATTATATTTTAAAAATATAACTAAAATAGAGACATTAAATGATATCAATTATTTATTTATTGATTCAAATAAATTATATTATGTTATTGGAAATTTAATATATAGATTAGATACGAGTAATGAAAAAAGTGGTGATATAATAAGTGTTGCAAGTACAAAAAATTATCTTTATGTTTTAGTTTTAAGTAATAATTATTACTATGTAATAAAATATAATTTTAATATATTAGAAAAAACAGCTGAAATATATGAAATATGTCAAAATACTAATGATATTGGTGATACATTGAATTTAGCAGAAGCATTTTATTCAATAGATGATTTATTAATATTTCATGACCAAAATAAGATATATAGTTTAAAATTATATTATGATCAAAGTGATGATACAGATAAATTAATAAAGACTGAATTGAGCATAGGAACAATTAATTCTGATATTAAAAGAGTTTACTTTACAAATAATTTAATGTTAGTAATGTTTGAAAATAATATTATAAATTATTATTCATTTCAAATATCTAATAATAATGTTGTACTTGACACAGGAATAAACTTAAAAACTGGTATATATGCAGAACCATATAAAAATATAATAAATATACTAGCTGATCCACCATCAGCTAGTACAAATTATAGACAAAATTCGTTAATAAACTATCCATCAGATTTATATATATATGAAAAAGAAGGTACATTTTTAGAAATAATAGTAGGACAATATATTAGCAATTTAAATAGAGTTTCATTAGAAAATGTAAATAATTCAGATAAATATTATAAATTAGTATATGATTTCTCAATAGTTACAGGATATTATTCTAAAGATGTTAGAAATTATATAAATCAAAATACATTATTTATTGTTACTAATACATCAGAAAACATATATTATTTTAAAAAAGTAGAACCATTTAATATAACATTAAATAATAGTGACAGTGGATTAGATACAATTAATATTGTAAATGATGTTCCTAATGATTTTAATTATTATATAGATAAAATAAATTATAATACTATTACCTATTTACCATCAGCAAATAACGCAATAAATTATAATATATTATTACCCAACGATTATAATAAAATAATTAAAATTAATAACAATATAATAACATTAATAAATTCAAATGTATCATCAATAATCATAGACGATATATCAATAAATTATAATTATTATATAGAATGTCCAGTATTTGATAACTTTATAAATATATCAAATAATACAATATTACAATATAAATATAATGATACATATTTTAATATTAAATTAGAAAAGTGTAGTATTATCAGTGATTCATCTAAAACTGGATTTACTGGTAATTATGTAATTAAAAAATTAGTAACAAATGAATTATATGATATTAAAACTGACACTATAAGTACTAAATGTAATGTTCAATATGATAGTCTAGAAAATAATTTATCAGATAGATCAATGATACAAAATTTAAATATAATAATTGTATACAATATTATCGGATTAAATTTAGGAAATATTAATAAATATGGATTTATAAAAATTGACAATGATTGGGTGTCATGTAAATTCGAAAATAATAAATTAAAAGTATTTTATAAAAACATATTACCACTTCAGAATAGAATAGAATATACTTCAGACAATTTATCATCAATTAGTTATTATTTAGGTGAAGTGAGTTTTATTAATTTAAATAATTTTGATCAATTATATAAAATTCAGTCATTAGGTATTGAACAATTTAATGAAAATAACTTTTTTAATGGAAATATATTTATGTTAGATTATATTAATTATTTATATACAAATATTAAAATATTACAAAATCCAGATCCTGTAAATCCAATTGATATATATAAAAATTTAGATGAATGTAGAAAAATATTTTGTGATTTATTTATTAAATTATGTAAAGTAATTCAAAATAATGACTATAATATTTTACAAAATGTAGAAAATGTATATGAAACAGGATCTAAAACTAATACAAGTAGTTCTATATTATTTTTATTTAAAATATCAAATTCATTTAATTCAATGTACAGTTATAAGGTAATACATAATTATTTATTTGATAACATAATTAACAACTATTTTACTGATTTTAAATATTCAATGGAAAATATGTTTAACGATGCTTCTGATACTATTATTCAACAAATCAAAATTGTAACAAATAAAAATAATAACAAGGACTATATTGATTGGTTAGCATTACATGATCATACACTAAATACATATCCAAAATATTTATACACATATTTAAAACAATTAATTAATATGAGTAGTAAAAAATTATTATATACCGATTTTATTGATTTAACAATTAATGATAATATATTTTATTTATTAAATAATATTACTAATTTAAAATCAATATATGATGAATTAAAAGAAACATATATTTTAGTAGATTGGAAAATTATAATGTTATGTATAACCAATTTATATCAAGGTATGAATGGTATTTATAAAATTTTACATGGTAAACTTATCTCAATTAACGGAATGAAATATTTCTTTTTAAATGAACATTATATTATACCAATTATTAAATACGATAATATTACTGAATATTTAAATCTATTAACTGATGTAACTGTTTTAGATACATTAATGTATTATTTTCAAGATATATATTCTAAATATCAATATTTTGAAGTATTAAATTATATGCAAAATTCATCTGATCTATATTATAATTTTGTTCAAGAAATATTTAGTATTGAAAAATTAGGTTTAGATACATATAAAAAAACTAGTGAAATTTCTATGTTATATAATTGTGATATAAAAAATTTAATTAAAAATAAAGATTATTTACCAAATAGTAATTATGATCCATATATATTACAACTAACACATAGTTTATATAATTATGATAAAATAGATGAATATTTAATAGAAGAAAATGCTGTATCAAATACATTATTAAATTATTATAAAAACAATAAAAACATATTAAATTTAGCTCAAATGGACCGAAACACTGTATTTAATAAATATAATAAATATTTAGATTATAATTATACAACATTATTAACAGACTATGAACTGAATGCAAATAAGAACGTAGTAATAACAGTAAACAAAATTGGAAATATTAAAATAGATAATAATATTAGTATACTAATAAACGGAAACTATAAAATTTTTAAAGTTAAACAGATTGATTATGAAAATAATAAACTAATTTTTTATCAAACAATGGATACATTAGAATTTATTTCATCAGACAAAAATAAAATAATTAAATTAGATTATGATGTTTTTAATATAAATTATGAAAAATCAATTTATTCATCAGTTTATATTAAAAATGCAATAGCATACAATATTTTTGGCAATTATTTTGAAACAATTAATAATTACGATTATAAATTAAATAGTAATAATCATTGGTTCTATATTGATAATACCATAAATAAATATAAATATTTTACAAAATTTAGAACTAATAATTTAAGTGATATAGATTATAATACTGCATCAACTAATTATAATAAAATTATACTAAATAATGTAGATAAAACTTATAAAATTAATGATGTATCAATTTTAAAAAATGTCTTTGAAAAAACATTCAGTATTGAAAATGATGAATTAACAATAGATAATATTATACTTAAATTAGCATCTTTAGTATATGATGAATTTTATAATGGAAATTTATATTTAAAATCAAATATATTAAATTTTATATTGATAAATTATTTAATTAATAAAAACTTTTTAGATGATAAATCAATTAATACTTATAATATCAATCATATAATTAATGTATATAAAAATAACAATATGGATATTGACATTGAAACATTAATGAATAATATTAATTCATCATCAAAAAAAGAATATGACAATTATTATGAATATAATGAATATGATATGATATGTTTAGATAATACTTTATTAACATCCGATATTAAATATGGTTTTGTAACATGTAATAATATTAGTTATGAATATTTAAGTCCATATAATAATACTAATCAAAATACAAATTTTAAATTAAATGTTGAATTAAATAATAAAAGTTGTACTACAAAAGAAAAAATTAATGATGTTATCGCAAATTTATTAAATATTAAAAAAAATTATTCAAATGTAGATGACATGAATTATCAATTTGATAATATAATATTATTTAACCATGCTAAAAATTATATTGCTAAAGATATTGTTAATAAATTATTGTTAAATAATAATTTAGATAAAATTACAATTTATAATCCATATTTTTATAATGAAAATAATGCAAATAAAAATATTTATTACAATAATACATTAATTGATGACAATGAACGAGCTGGTTATTTTAGACTTAAATATCAACAACTAATTATTTGGTATATGTTATATATTATAAGTAATAAAGATAGTTACACATATGATTATTATAGACGTTTATCTGAAAATTATAACAATAATTTTAACTATGACATAAGTGCTAAATTAAACAATATAGAATTATCAAATGTAATTAATAATTTAAAAAATTTTGTTAATAATGTAACAACAAATAATAATTATGATATGGTTGACTATGTTAATAAAAATAACATTGAAAATGTACTAAACAAATATTTAAATTATATTAATACATATCTAGCAATTAATGATACTAACAATGAATTTAATTATAAATCAAATATGATTAGTCCTGTTACAAGAACATATATGGCATATCAAATATTTAAATATCTATTTAGTATAGATTATAATTTTACAACAAATGATCAATATATGATATTTACAACTAATAATAAAAATAAGTACAGTACAAATTATAATTATATAAATTTTACAAAAAATCAAATTAATTATTTGAGAAATGTCTTTTATAAAGAAAAGACATTTAATATTTTATCATGGTCAAAAAAAATAGATGATGTGTTTATTTATAACTTATGTAATATAATTGGTCTTGATCAAATAATTAAAAATAATAACATATATGGACAATATGATGTTTTAATGTTAGATATATTAAAAATACTAGAATATCAAACTATTATTATTAATGATAATAAAATGAAAACAATTAATTATATTTTAGGTATGTTAATAAATAATAATAGCAATTATGTGGAAACATATTTTAAGAATAATAGTATTACTCTAATACCATATGAAACATTGTTTTTAACAAATGGTCGTCTTATTAGAACTACAGATTTACCTAATAATTTTTATTATATTAAAGAAACCATAAATAATGTTGAATATCTCAAAATTAAAGATGTTGAATATGTAAGTGAAACAAATGTTATGTCAAATGTAAATATGATTTTAAATCAAGTTTCAAATACAGTTAGTTATTATGATAAAAAATATATAGATCAATTAAATAGTATTTATTTTGTTGATAATGATCCTAGTAATATTTATAAGAATGGATTAATAATTCCAAATATTGATCAAACATATTATTATCAGATATTAAATATAACTAAAAATATAATTAAAATAAATAATTCATATGTAAATAATGATGATGTAGGTAAATATATCATAATTGAAAGTAATTTTAATGATTTAATCGAAAATACTTATTTTTACATAACCATAAATGGTACAAATTATTATTATTACATAGATACAATAGTTTATAATAGTATAATAGATTTAACATTTATATACATAAATGAAAATTTAAGTGATGGTCTAGTAAATATAAATAATGAACTATCAACAGTTACAATTTATGGAGGATTATATAACATTTTAAATGCACAAATGAGTTCAGATCAATATAATTATTTATATAGCACAAGAATCATCGAATATTATAATAATAGTGATTTATTATTAAATGAAATCAATAAATATATTTTATCATTTAATAGTTCATATTATTCAAAATTATTTATGAAAAAAAATATTTACAATATTGATATAGTTGATTTTATGATGGATTTATTAAATACTTTTTTTATTAATATCAGTAAAACAAACAAAAATAATATTATTGAAATAGATAAAATAACTGACTATATATCAACAACTAACGATATAACATCATCAATTAATATGTTTTTAAAAGTCAAAAACTTAAAATCAGATATAAATTATATGTATAAAAGTGTATATACATTAAAAAATACAAGTGTTATTAAATCATTAGAATATGTAAAAGAACCATACAATGTTTACTATCCAAAAAATCCACTTAGCTCATGTATTAAGTATTTTGGACATTATTTAATAGATTATGTTAATTTTTATATTGGTGATGAACTAATACATAGTATAACAGACGATTATTTGAATATATATTACAATACAATAATGAATAATAATATAAAAAATAAATATTTTAAATATATTGGATATGATGAAGATATGGTAAATGATAAAAATACAATTAAAAAAAGGTCAATATATTTAATGTTACCATGGTTTTTTAATAAGAAAGGTATGCAATTACCATTAATAAGCTTAATTAATACTAATGTTAGCATTAAAATTAAATTAAAACCAATAGATAAATTGTTAAATTTAGACTATAATATTAAACCAATATTTGTAGATGATAATGGAAATAAAATAAATGATGAAATAAGTGTATATGCAATGGCAAATTATATATATTTAGATGAAGAAGAAAGACAATTATTTGCTACTAAAAGACATGAATATTTAATAGAACAAAATCAGTATTTTACAAGTCCATTTTTTAATAAAATGTCACTAGCTAGTGGTAAAATAAATATTAAATTAAATTTACAGAACAATATAAAAGATATATTTATATTTGGTCAAATTTCAAACAATATAAATTTAAAAGATTTTGCAAATTATACAATAAATGAATCTAAATTTGACAGTGTAACTAATTATTTATTAAATTTAAATAGAATACCAAAAAATACAAATATTTATAATATGATTAAAAATGTTTATAATAGAACAGTAACTAAGTTTAAGATATTATCAGAACAAATAAAATTAGAAAACATAAATACATCATGGTTTACCAATGATGAGATAATAGTTTTAAGAGAATTAATAAAAAATATTGAGGAATATGATGGAAATAATGTTATCAAAGATATTAAAATGACAATTAATGGAAAAGAAATAATTAATTTACCAACTAGTTATATGTCATTAGTAAATATTTATAAAAAATATAATAAATCAAGCAATAATGGTATAAATGTACATAGTTTCTCATTATATCCATTAGAAAATCAACCAAGTGGATCATTAAATTTTTCAGTATTAAATGATATTGAATTAGATATGCATGTAGATGATAATATATTAAATACAGATGATTTTATGATAAAGATAATAGGAAGAGGGTATAATATATTAAGAATATTTAGTGGTATGGGAGCATGTGTATTTTAAAATATGTTACAAATGATTATTTTAATTATAATATTATTATAGTTAAAATAATGACTGGTGGAGTTTTTCAATTGATAGCCAAAGGGAATGAAGATATATATATGACATATGAACCACAGATTACTTTTTTTAAAACAATTTATAAGAGGCATACTAATTTTTCAATAGAATCAGTACCTCAAAATTTTAATTCAAAACCTGATTTTGGAAAAAAAATTACATGTACTATTGGTAAACATGCTGATCTTATAAATAATATGTATATATGTATTACATTACCTAAAGTATCTGTAATAGGTAATACAGATCCAGATGGATTAAATAAATTTGCATGGATTAAAAATATAGGATGGTCTATTATTAAATCTGTTGAAATAGAAATTGGTGGTTATGTTATTGACAAACATTATGGTGATTGGTTATGTATATGGTCAGAATTAACAACAAAAAAAAATACACGTAGAGCATTAGATAATATGATAGGTAATATACCAGAATTATATGAATATTCGATAACAAAGGATACATATACACTTAAAATACCATTATATTTTTGGTTTTGTACAAATCCAGGATCTGCTTTACCAATTGTTGCTCTCGAATTTTCAGATGTTAAAATTAATATTGAATTTGCAAGTTTAAATGATGTCATGTTATTAGCACCAACTAATTATATTGAAGTAAATAATTGTAATTCACACTTTAAATTTGGAGATATATTATATCAATCAATAAATGGTCAAAATACTTATGTTAAATATATTGGATTTGACTATTCAAAACCAAATAGTAAAAAATTATATTATACTAAAATTAGTTCCCAAATAATACAATCATATAATGATATAAATTTAAAAGAAAATTATAATATATATAGTTTAGATGGTCCATATTATATGTCAATAAAACAAGGTGCACTGGAAACTATACATATAAATAAACAAAAAAACTTTGCTTGGACTAATACTGTAGCAATTTATAAGGCATATATATTAGTTGACTATGTTTATTTAGATGTTGAAGAAAGAATTAAATTTATAAAAAATAATCATGAATATTTAATAGATACATTAATGTTTGATAGTGATAAAATTATAACTAATAATACAAGTAAAATTAAATTAGGATATTCACATCCGTGTAAAGAACTTATTTTTAGAGCACAAATGGATTCATTAGTTGTTAATAATTTATTAGACAAATATAATTACACATTAGATTATTTTAAATCAAAGAACATAATTAATAAAGTAAAAATAGTTATGAATGGTAAAGATAGGATGAGTGAAAGAACTCAAGACTATTTTTATTATTTACAAACTTTTCAAAATCATACAAATGTTCCACCAAATGGTGTATTAATATATTCTTTTTCTTTATTTCCAGAAGAATATCAACCAGCTGGATCATGTAATTTAAGTAAAATTGATGATTTTGAAATAAATATAACAGTAGATAAAAGTGTATCATATAATAATCAGGCAAAAATTAGAATTTATGGGGTTTGTTTAAATATTTTACGTATTATTGATGGTCAAGGAGGATTGGCGTTTTCAAATTAATATTTTATACCTGTAGAACCAAAACCACCATCACCTCGGATAGTCAAATCTAATTCACATTCATGAACCATATTGAATTTTATAGGTTTTAGACTTGGATGACAAATTTGGAAAAGTCTAGTACCTTTTGTTACTGTATAAGATTCCATTAGTTCATCAAATTTAAAATCAACAGGTGCTTTGATTTCTCCACGATAGTCTATATCAATGATACCTACACTATTTGCCATTCGTAAAGGTGTTTTACAAATTGATGATCGAGGATATAGATAATATCCAGAATTAAAATCAGGAGAACATTTAATTCCCAATGGTAATAGTTTAAAATGATCTTCCTTACTAAATGTTACATCTTCAGTGATGATTAAATCAAATCCGGAATTAGAAGATTCTTTATCAGATTGATTTTTATAAAATTCGATAATATCATTATCATTTGATGTAACAGCAAAACGCATCATTAATTCATTATTTTCATTGACAAATTCCATATTAATATATATATAATTGATATTACTTATATATTGATATTTATAACTTTTGATTTCAATTTTTTTAATCAGAAGCAGCGAATTGCTTACCAGATTCTTTGAGTACTAATTGGACGATAGCACCTTGTAATTTATTCATTACTTTAACAACGTTGATTTCAGCATTGTTTAATACATCAACATTCTTGTTTAAGCTCTTGATTACGTTTCTCATATGTTCTTCAGAAGGTTTGTAGTTGTTATCAGGAGTTTGACTGACAGCAGCTCTGTATTGAAGTAATAGAGCATGATCTTTAGCAAAGTTTTTAGAAGCATCTTTAAATGAATTTAAAGTAGATTGCATTTTAACTTTGGTAGAATCATCGATACGTTTACCGAATGATTGTAGACCGTTTTGCATGGTCTTGTATTGAGTATCATAGAAGTTGTAGATATTGTTGTAGAAAGCAACAGTTGGATCATCACTACCAGTACTACCACCTTCTTGATTACCACCACGATGACCTAGTACTAATGGCATACC
>Ga0209550_10001948_pt1 | contig 19916 bp, 19 predicted proteins | sample LauGreSuBDMM15SN_2_FD_187567 | JGI IMG/M metagenome (GOLD analysis project Ga0209550, IMG submission 187567) | Freshwater lake microbial communities from Lake Michigan, USA - Su13.BD.MM15.SN (SPAdes) (version 5) | ecosystem: Environmental > Aquatic > Freshwater > Lake | place: Lake Michigan... | reverse complement strand
AAAGCTTTAATTTACTTACATTCTAATTATAATTTTTGAGGAGCTTCGTTCATCATGTATTACAAATCGGGTTCTGCATCACTCACAAAAATTCAACTTCTTATATCTGTCTTATTGGCTTGTTCATCAAGCTATGCAGCAGATGCAGCGAAACTTGAAATATTCATGACCACAAATTCTTGTAAGTATTGTGATCTCACTGATGCTAACTTTGCAGGAAAAAATTTACGTGGTGCTGATTTTGAAAATGCCAATGTAGGTGGTGCGAGCATGGCTAAAGCAGATCTATCTGAAAAGCCCTTAGAGAAACGTACGCTTGCAACAAATTTTCAAAGTGCTAATTTGAAAAAGACTGATCTAGCTGGTGCAAATTTAACTCGAGCAGATTTCTCTAATGCTTATTTACGCGACACGAATTTTACGGGTGCAAATTTAACAGGCGCCATACTTACCGGCGCAAATATTAAAGGGGCTAACTTCACCGGGGCTAAATTAGATGGCGCGAAACTAGATGATGCAAAATTTTGTAATACCACGATGCCTGATGGCAGCGTGAATAACTCTGGTTGCTAGTTTTTATTTCAGCCTTTAATAAAAATGCCGCCCTTAGGCGGCATTTTTGTTGATTATCTTTTTATTGCTTAATCGCTTCTATAGCGATATCAATTCTTACTTCATCACCAACGTTTGGTGCATATTTACCTGCATTGAATTCTGAGCGCTTAATGGTAGTGTGAGCATTCGCGCCAATCGCATCTTTCTTTTGCATAGGATGTGGCATAGCTTGGAATGAAGTCACGATTAAGGTAACTGGCTTTGTTACACCTTTGATAGTGAGATTGCCTTCAACCTTAACTGGCTTCTCGCCCTCAAAAACTACATTGGTAGATTTGAAAATCGCTTTAGGATATTTAGCAGTATCCAAAAAATCTTCGCCTTGAATATGCTGGTTAAACAATGTGGAACCAGTGTCTACAGATTTTGCATCAATTTCTATATCAACAGAGCCGGATTTCGCTGCTTTATCAAATACGACTTTACCTGTAGTCGTATTAAACCGTGATAGCTGCGTTGAGAAACCTAAATGACTATAAGAAAAACGTGGGTAGGTATGTGAACCATCTAATACATAAGTTTCTGGTGCTGCTAAGGCAGCAGATGCGGTCATAGTTAAAAGTAAAGCACTTAGACATTGCGTCATTTTTTTCATGTTGAATCTCCTGTTATGAATGAAAGTTAGTGAAACTATTTACTCGATAATGCTGTACTGCGAAACACATAAAAATGTATGGAACAAAACTTAAAATTAAACCTAATCTCTAGACTTCTATTACTATTCATCTTACGTGGTTGACGATGACTTACTTGGTAACATGCGGCGTAGCGTATTATCTTTATCGAGGACGTGATGCTTGCTCGCAGCAGCAATATGAATAAGCAAAACAAGAATCAAGATGATGTTCAATAATTCATGGACTTCCGCTAACACTTCGCCTAGCTCTTTGTTTTTTTCTAATAAGTCAGGAATAGGTAAGACACCAAACCAAACGGTTTGAAATCCTTTTGCCGAACTCATCAACCATCCTGAAAGTGGAATCACCAACATCAACACATATAAGGAACCATGTCCTAGATGCGCTGCCCATTGCTGAATTTTTGGTGTCTGTGTTGGTAATGCGGGTGGCTGATGCGTTAGGCGCCAAGCTAGTCTGATTACAAGCAATAAGAATGCAGATACGCCTGCCCACTTATGCCATGAATACAGTTGTAGCTTTTGTGGCGAGAGTGGTAAGTCGCTCATATAGAAACCTAGCCCTAGCATGGCAAATATTAACAATGCCATTAGCCAGTGCAGAATTTTTGCTGTACCGGTATAAGTGCTTATAGGATTTTCATTCATGTTCAAACTCCTAATTTTGGATCATCATGCTGCATGCAGTGGCGTGAATGTGTAAGCATCCATCGCAAGTACATAATCATCAATACCAGAATAAAAGCGCTCTGCTTTTGCGTCTGCTCCTGCTGCACCCCATGCAACATATAAAGGTAATAAATGCTCATCAGTAGGATGAGCGCGTGTCGCATTTGGTGCTGTTACACGATAATTCAACATATCTTCTAGACCATGATTTTCTACACGGTCTGCTATCCATTCTGCAAAGTCGCGTACATAGGATGGTGTTTGCTGATCATTTCTACTCGCAACAAAATAATCATGAAGGTTATGCGTCAAGTTGCCAGAGGCAATAACTAAAAACCCTTTTTCACCTAGCTTAGCTAAGGCTTGACCTAAGCGATACGCTTGTTGTGGTCCACCCCTGCTTTGTAATGACAGTGGAATAACCGGCACATCCGCTTCTGGGAACATCAGTCTCAATGGCACCCATGCGCCATGATCCAATCCTTGTCTAGGCGCTAATTCTACTGGCAAGCCAGCTGCTTGAATTGCTTGCATCACTTCCTGTGCGCCTTCAGGACATCCGGTTGCTGGGTATTGAATACGGTAAAGCTCTTCTGCGAAGCCGCCGAAATCATGCACTGTTTCCGGTTGAGCAGACGAGCCTACTGTGGGCACTGCAGTGTCCCAATGCGGACTAATAATAATGATGGCTCTTGGAGCAGGTAATTTTTTCGCTATGGTTGCCAAAGCAGCACCTGCCGCACCCGGTCGTAACGCAAAAGTTGGCGCTCCGTGAGGTACAAATAAAGTAGGCATGGCGTTGCTCATTCTGGGGTAGCTTTTGATTGGCTAATGAGTTCGCACTATAGTCCAGCATCTTGAGAATAAATAGGGGACAATCAGCAATTCTTTATTGCTTCTGACGCAACAATGGATACATTACAAGCTATGCGAGTCTTTGTCAGAGTCGCAGAATTAAATAGTTTTTCAGCTGTCGCTAAGCAGCTAGGCGTGGCACGTTCGGTTATTACACGCCAAGTTGCAGCCTTAGAAATCCATTTGGGCACCAAGCTTATGGCGCGCAGTACACGGCGCTTAACTTTGACTTCTGAGGGCGCCAGTTATTTAGAAAAATGCCGTGTTATTTTAAATTTAGTCGATGCCGCTGAAACGGGTATAGCCCAAGAACGGCTCACCCCTAGGGGACTAATTCGTATCAGTGTGCCGCTCAGTTTTGGGGTAAAGCGTGTTATGCCACACTTATTAGAATTTGTTCGCCGTTATCCTGAAGTGAATATCGATATGGATTACTCGGATAGGCGCGTAAATTTAATTGAAGATGGCATCGATTTATCCATACGCATTACACCTAAATTAGAAAGCAGCGATGTAGTACGAAAAATTAGTCATAGTCGTTTATGTGTGATTGCCTCTCCTGATTATCTTGCTCGTTGTGGCACTCCGAATCATCCCTCCGAATTGATTCATCATCAATGCCTGGGCTACACCATCGCTGGCGGTCAACAAGCTTGGCAATTCCTACTGAATGGACAATTACAAAGTTTCCCACTTCGATCACAAATCATTGCCAACAATGGGGAGGTTTTAACGGAGGCTGCGGCGCAAGGTTTGGGCATTACATGTCAACCAGATTTCATTGCACAACCCGCTCTCACTGCAGGAAAAGTAAAAGAAATTCTGATGGATTTTTCCATGCCCGAGTTAGGTATTTATGCCATGTTGCCGAGCAATCGACAAATTCCTCATAGAGTACGCGTGCTGATGGATTATCTTGTTTCTAATCTTGGTGTGTCTGTTTGAATATTAAAGCGCTGTTATCAATGAGATATCAAGATTGCTTATAATGTGTATCACGAAACTAAAGCGGATATATATCTTATCGCTTGCTAAGATGTGTTTGTCTCCTCCGCCTCTTAATTGAGAGTGGATTTAAAGCCCGCACTCTAGCGGGCTTTTTTTTCGCTTTCTATTTTTATTCCATCTTAGATTTGCACTTCAATTACAAAAGCTGTACTTCTAACCTAGCAAGATGAGCTTGTTACAATCTCGCTTATGCATCGCTTTTCTTATCAAGTATTTTTAAATCTTTTTGCTGGCCTCTTATTAGCGCTAATTGCAGCTTTATTATTTGAGGTATGGCATTCGCCTCTACCTTGGATGTTAGGGCCTTTATTTGCAACTGCTACTGCACGTTTACTCAATGCTCCATTTACATGTCCTAGTCAAATTCGAGCTGCGGGTCAATGGGCTATAGGAACGGTGTTAGGTTTGTATTTCACACCTAGTGTGATTGCTATCTTGCTCAACCGCAGTAGCATTATTTTTATTGCGGTGATGTTTGCTTTATTGCTTGGGTTAGTTTGCGCTTGGTTATTAGCACGCTTTTCAGGCATTCAACGTAGCACGGCATTTTTTTGTATGGCTATTGGTGGTGCTTCAGAAATGGCAGCACAAGCAGCACGACATCATGCGCGGGTTGATTATGTCGCTGCTGCACATAGCCTGCGACTCATGCTAGTGGTTGCGATTATTCCATTTGCTTTGAAATTTTTTGATGTGCATGGACAAGATGCTTATGAACCCGCGACACGCATTATTCAACCCTTAGGATTAATTTCATTAATTGGTTTAACTACTTGTGCTGCGCTGGTTTTACAGAAACTACGTTGGCCAAATGCTTGGGTAATTGGACCATTACTCGTCAGTATAGCGATTACCGCTTCTAATATTTCACTGTCTGCCTTACCAACTTGGATGAGTCATGCTGGTCAGTTATTTATAGGGTTTTCGCTCGGCACACACTTCACACCCAGTTTCATACGTGGTGCGCCTCGCTTTATGTTAAGTGTGGCTGTGTGTACTATTTTCGCTCTGATCGTGTCTGCAGGTTTTGGTTGGTTGTTGGCAGAATATTGTGATTTGCATTTTGCCACTGCCATACTTGCTACTGCACCGGGTGGCATTGCAGAAATGAGTTTGACTGCAAAGACATTAGAACTAGGTGTTCCTATCGTGACTGCCTTCCATGTTTCTCGTATGGCTGTTTTAGTTTTAACGATAGGGCCTTTATTTCGATTACTACAAAAGTTTTTATCGACACCGCATTAAAAAATTTATTTACGCTCGAATTTTCCGATAGCACGATTTTTCTTCACTTCATTCCAGTGAAATACTTGTGCATTCATTGCAACATAAACACCAGATGGCAACATGCTTGCAGCTGCGATAGCAAAACCTAAATTAAACTGTGCGTCGGAATGCAATACACGGTGTGGCACCATGGCCCCTGTCAGCACAATAGTATGAGATAGCGTTGCGTTGCCTAACACCTCTGCTGTTGCATCCATGGTGTCAGTGCCATGAACAATCACAATCTGCTGTTCTCTTGAAGCTCGACATGCATCTAAGATTTTTTGCCTATGGCTATCTTGCATGTCTAAAGAATCAAGCGCAAATAGCGCTTCAAAACAAATGTCATTCGCCAAACGTGCTTGAGTTAAAAGCTCAGGCACACAGCTTTCAGAAAAAATCAATGCTCCGCTAAGCGGGTCGTATGTTTTATCGAACGTTCCACCAGTAGCTATTACACGCATATTCATAGTTGAAAGATGTAATTAAATGTCTTTACATAATACCGCGTGCTGAGTAAGAACTGATTAAATCAAAACTAAATAAATTTTCATGACGCCTCTAATTTAATTGCTTGATTACGTTTGCCTTAGCGCTGACATTTCTAAAAAGATATTGATTAATATTTTAGTTATCTTTTTACTCAATACTAATAAAAAAAGAGTGAAGGCTACATAGCCTTCACTCCGAAATTGCAAGGTAATAAAGATGTTAATCAGCTTTATTACCTGCCATCCGAGACGAGATGGACCTCCATAGTAAGCAGGAGGTCATGCTTGATCCAATGCTAAGTTGTCATAATTTTATGCCTACAAAGAGCTTGTTATTTCATATTTAAGCACCTTAGTTTTTTGTATTTGTTTTACTGATGATTAAAAAAATTCAGCGTAACAAGGGTAAAAGCTATGTCGCGATAGCGTATTTAACAGCTACACTAGAAGTCATTTTTATTTATGGTGTGACTATGAAAGCTGTCGCCCCCGGCACGGTTATTTTTCATCGCTATCGAGGTTATGGTGTGATTACTTCTGTCAATTTGATGACGGGATGGATCTCGGCCAGATTCGGTGGAGAAGGTCGCACTCTTGATCTCAATTTATCTTGTGATCAAGTGCAGCATGCTGATGGCGAGCCTATTTATTTTCGTCGTTCTGCTCCCGACCGTATGCCACACGGACGCATTATGGACATGATGCGAGAGCTGCATAAAGCGGGATATCAGCGTTTATATCTATATAGTTGGCCCAAAGCTTCTGGGATGCATTGGCGCTGGCATTTATTTACCGGTCCCCGTCATTGGATGCAACGCGCATGGCGCGAAGGTTGGTACGGCTCTGGCGCTGATTACAATTTAAATCCTGTCTTAGGATGGGGCGACTCACCCGGCGCTGATACTCATGCCTTAATTTCAGCATTAGCGAAATTTGATCCTAGCGGGCTTGCGAACGCATTAGGGCGTGATGAAGATCACACACGATGGTTTGCCGATATATGTGATGCTTTGTTACCTGACTACACCTATTCCTTAGGTTGGGATCAACAAGCAGGACCTCAACCACAACAGCTACCCGTTGTCCCATTACGTTCTAAGGTTAAACCGTATGTAGGTATGCCACTATCTTTACCGCCGGGTTGGGGAAGTTTATGGAGTACTGTGCCACGCATTTCGGTCAATAACGCTCACAACAAAGACCGCGTTAACTCTTCCTCTGACGCTGATCGTTAATGCATGTTTGAACTTGGTAGCGTTTCCAAATTCATTGAATAGTGCGCGCCATTTTTTTAGTCATGCCATCTAATTTGCGTTCACAAGCTCTTGCTACTCTTCCACCCCGTGCAGGTGTATCTCCTAGTTATGTTTGGTTACCAAATGGACCATGGAAAACGATAGCTGATTTTTTTATCTTTCGATTCCCGCATGTGAATTTAGCAAGCTGGGAAAGTCGTATGTCACGTGGTGAAGTACGTGATGAACATTCTGTATCATTGCATCTAGACAGTCTTTATCGAGCAGGTGCTTGTGTTTTTTATTATCGCGAACCTGAAGAAGAAACACCCATACCCTTTCAAGCTGAAATTATTTATCAAGATGATGAAATACTTATTGCAGATAAACCGCATTTTTTACCTGTAACACCTGGTGGTCGTTTTTTACATGAGACTTTATTAGTACGCTTAAAAAATAAAACTGGCATTACTAATTTGGTTCCGTTGCACCGTTTAGATCGTGAAACTGCCGGCTTAGTAATGTTCTCTGTTAATCTCAATACACGCCATCAATGGTTAAGCTTATTTAAAGAGCGCACTGTTAAAAAAATTTATGAAGCGCATGCTGGTTTTAATGAACAACTACCTTTGCCACATGTACATCGTTCTCGCCTTGTGCAGGATGAACAATTTTTTAAAATGAAAGAGGTTGATGGTGAACCAAATAGTGAAACCATAATTCATTTACACAAACGAGAGTTAAGTCACACTTCTTATTTACTTGAAGCTATTACTGGAAAAATGCATCAATTACGTGTGCATATGATGGCTTTAGGTTTACCATTATTAAATGATGCTTTATATCCTATTACGCATGCTGCTAATAGTGATGACTTTACTGCACCATTAAAATTATTAGCGCGCTCTGTAGCATTCAAAAATCCTATAAACGGCAACCACTATTTTTTTGAAAGCCGTCGTTCTCTATATGATTAATCCATTGCCGTTATTGGCACCAGATTTAAAAGAAAAACTTCCTGCATCTGCTATTTTGGGATTATCAGTTGCTTCATTCGGTAGTGGTATGTCCATGCGAGTGGCTGATTCTATGTTGATTAAACTCGCAGATACTTTTGCAATTAATTTAGCAATGGCTTCTTTGGTGATTACTGTTTTCGGCCTTTCTTATGGTTTTATGCAGTTCATCTTTGGCCCCTTAGGGGATCGCTATGGAAAATATTTTGTAATTGGTCGCGCATGCTTAGCCTGCGCTTGCACCTCTCTTTTATGTGCGTTTGCCCCAGACTTTTATAGTCTCTTACTGACTCGAATGTTTGCTGGCGCAACTGTAGCTGCCATTATTCCTTTGTCTATGGCATGGATAGGTGATGTAGTCCCATATGAACAGCGTCAACCGGTATTGGCGCGTTTTTTAATTGGTCAAATACTTGGTTTATCTAGTGGTGCTTTTTTAGGTGGTTTTTGTGCTGATTATTTAAGTTGGCGTGTGCCGTTTATTTTGATTGCTAGCTCATTTGCAGTCATTGGTTTTGTACTATTGCGCATTAATAAAAAGCTGCCAGCTTCAGCTCGTGTTTTACATATCGCTCAAGGTAAATATCTACCCCGTCTTGTTTCTGAATTTAGCTTAGTGTTAAAAATTTCTTGGGCTAGGGTTGTACTCGCTACCGTGATGTTGGAGGGTGCTACTGTTTTTGGAGGGATGTCTTTTATTGCTTCACATTTGCACACTCATCATGGTGTTTCTCTAAGTGCGGCAGGGGCTATTGTGACTTTATTTGGATTAGGTGGTTTGCTGTTCGCCTTACGTTCAAGAATGGCGGTTGCTTATTTTGGTGAATCCGGCTTGATCCGATTTGGTGGATTGTTCATGACGCTATCGCTATGTATGATTGCTTACGCACCTGTTTGGTGGTGGTCGCTTCCTGCGAGTTTTTGTTTTGGTTTAGGTTTTTATATGATGCACAACACTCTGCAAATTAACGCCACACAAATGGCGCCCGAGCGAAGAGGAACGGCTGTTGCGGCTTTTGCTTCTAGCTTTTTTTTAGGCCAATCTGCAGGCGTTGCAATTGGTGGTGTCGTGTTTGTCCTAATAGGAAGTGATCATTTATTAGGCTTGGCAGGCTTAAGTATTTTATTGCTGAGTTCAGTATTCTTAGTCTTCCATCAGCGTCATAAAACGCTGATGTCATTAGATTAAGTACTTTAAACTAAATAAAACCTAAACCGCTTGTTTAGCGAGATGCGAAGTTGCGCAACTCAGCTGCTAGATTAGGTTGTGAGCTTTCAACTTCTCTTGCCATTCTTTGTAAAGAAATGGCCTGTTTTAATTTCTGGCTTTTTACGCGACCACTTACTTCACTTTGTTTGTTTGCACGCATAAAAGAAGGTAATGCAGTTGCCTGAGATTGATTGGCAATAAAAAAGCTTTGAAAGCTAGGGATGAACTTAAACATAGTTTTACCTTAGTGATGTAATGTTGCTATGCAGTATAAATACTCCCTTGATATAAGTATAATTTCATTTTGTAATAATAATTATTTTATTTTGATATATCATTTCTAACATCGACCTAAGCAGGATGTAAAAATGAGCTTTTTAACCCTAGATCTAAATCTATTACGTGTTTTTGATGCGGTTATGACCGAGCAAAATTTGACTCGTGCAGCAAATAGGCTGGCAATGACGCAGCCAGCCGTGTCGAACGCTGTTAAACGTTTAAGAGATGCCTTAAATGATGAATTACTTATTCGCACTGCACATGGTGTAAAACCAACCGCCCGTGCCGAGTCACTGTGGCCTGCTGTGAGGCGTGCGCTTTCAGATCTAGAGGAAGCGGTAGCTCCTCAAAGCTTTGAGCTAGCTAAGGCGCATGCAACTTTTAGGATGGCAATGGCTGATGCGACCGCAGCTTTGTTATTACCGCATTTAGTACGGTTGATTGAAAAAGAGGCGCCAGGTATTGATATTCGTATGGTGCCGCTTACAACTCGCGAACCAAGGCCAATGCTGTTACGAGGCGATATTGATCTTGCGATTGGTTTTTTTCCTGGAGTGGTGGCCCAACTTCAAGGTGGTTCTGAAACTCCGATTCGACATGAGCGTTTATATAGTGGTCAATATATTTGTGTAATGAGAAATGATCATCCACTAGCTAAAGAACAATTGACCTTAGATGCATATTGTTCTGCTAATCATTTACTTGTCAGTTTTTCAGGCCGTGCTCGTGGTTTAGTCGATGATGCTTTAACCAACATAGGTCGTAGTCGTAGAATTTTATTAACCGTTAATCAATTTTTCACAGCAGGGAAAGTAGTTGCAGCATCAAATTTATTAATGGTGTTACCCCGCCATTTAATTGCAGCCACTGGCATGAGTGAAATGTTGATTGCTAAAGAATTACCATTTCTTATGCCCGAAGTACATATTGATATGTTGTGGCATGAACGAGATGCACGTAGTCCTGGTCATCGTTGGTTAAGGGATCAATTAGTCAGTGAAGATTCTTTGGGTTCTTCGTTAAAAAAATAAATGGCTTTGTGTTTAAGTTATTTGATTTGTTTAGTTTGACACAGAATTTTTCTTTTACAGTTTTATTTTTTGTATTTCTAAGTTGTTTCATTTTTCCTTTTAGTGTTTACTTAGTTCTTTATATATTTAAATATAGTAATAGTAGATAAGGAGTGAGAATTTTGTGGATAACTAACTTTTTATCTATTAGATCAAGCGTTTAAGAAAAAGATAAAGTTTGAAAAAGCAAGGTATGGTGTTCTTATAGTTTCTGGATAAGATTTTAAGCAATCAGCATAATTGAATTTATCCACTTTTCTTCCCTAAGTTATCCTTGAACTTATCCACAGATTACAGATATAAAAATATTTGAAAATAAACTGATATCTGTGTTGATTTCCTCAAATCATTTTTTTATTTAATCCTTGATAATAATTCATTGGATTTATTCACATTGCTGCTTTAATCTTTTAAAAATCATTTCTTTAGCGGCTGCTTATATAAAAGGTGTTTCTATGATCAAGCAAGTTATAACCCAAATACCTCACTACATTAATGGTAAAAAAACCGCAACTGCCGGCGCTAAATTGCAAGCTGTTTTTAATCCTGCTACCGGTGAAGTTTGTGCTGAGGTTGTATTAGCTAATAAAGATGAAGTAAATGCTGCAGTTGCTGCTGCTAGTGCGGCTGCACCTGCCTGGGCAGAGACAGCACCTTTAAAACGCGCAAGAATTCTTTCTAAATTTAAAGAATTGATAGAGAAAAATCATGATGCTTTAGCAGCTGCAATTACACGTGAACATGGCAAGGTATTTTCTGATGCTAAAGGCGAGGTGGTGCGTGGTTTAGAAATAGTTGAATTTTCCTGTGGCATACCGCAATTATTAAAGACGCAATTCACTGACAACATAGGTGGCGGCATAGATAACTGGCAGTTGCGTCAACCATTGGGTGTGACTGCTGGAATCACACCATTTAATTTTCCTGTCATGGTTCCTTTGTGGATGGCGCCTATGGCAATCGCATGTGGTAATACGTTTATATTAAAACCGTCTGAGCGTGATCCAACTCCATCTCTAATGATGGCTGACTTATTACATGAAGCTGGTTTGCCAGATGGCGTTTTTAATGTTGTTCAAGGTGACAAATTGGCGGTTGATACGCTTTTACAGCATCCTGATGTGAAGGCTATTTCTTTTGTAGGATCAACACCTATCGCAGAATATATTTATACCGAAGGCGCAAAACGTAAGGGTGCGTATCCATTGCGCGTACAAGCTTTGGGCGGTGCAAAAAATCATTTAGTAGTTATGCCTGATGCTGATCTTGACCAAGCAGTGGATGCATTGATAGGTGCTGCTTATGGTTCTGCTGGTGAGCGTTGTATGGCTATATCGGTTGCAGTTGCTGTTGGTTCTGTTGCTGATAAATTAGTCGATGCTTTAATTCCTAGAGTTCATGCATTGAAAGTTAAAAATGGTATGGAGTTAGATGCAGAAATGGGACCAGTTCTTACCTCTGCTCATAAAGAAAAAATTATTTCCTACATCAATCAAGGTGTACAAGCAGGCGCTGCTTTATTGGTAGATGGTCGAAATAAAGTTGTTGAAGGTCATGAGCATGGGTTTTTCTTAGGCGGTTCTTTATTTGATCATGTCACACCAGAGATGACGATTTATCAAGATGAGATTTTTGGACCCGTATTGTGTGTTGTGCGTGTACCCGATATGGCTGCTGCGATTAATTTAATTAACGCGCATGAATACGGTAATGGTGTTGCACTGTTCACTTCTGATGGCAATACTGCTAGAGAGTTTTCGCGTCGTATAGAAGTAGGTATGGTGGGTGTCAATGTGCCTATTCCTGTACCTATGGCGTGGCATTCCTTTGGTGGTTGGAAGCGATCACTTTTTGGTGATACGCATATTTATGGAGAAGAGGGCGTACGTTTTTATACGCGCTATAAATCCATCATGCAGCGTTGGCCTGAGTCTATTAGTAAAGGCGCAGAATTCACTATGCCAGTTGCTAAATAAATTTGCTCAGGAGTGCATATGCAATCAGCAGGCAAATATGATTACATCGTGATTGGTGCAGGTTCAGCCGGTTGCGTGCTCGCTAACCGTTTAAGCCAAGATCAAGGTGCTTCCGTTTTATTGTTGGAAGCCGGCGGTAAAGATGACTATTTGTGGATACATATACCTGTTGGTTATCTTTACTGTATCAACAACCCTCGTACTGATTGGCTCTATCGTACTGAACCAGAGCCTGGTTTGAATGGTCGTAGTTTGATTTATCCGCGCGGTAAAGTTTTAGGCGGCTCTTCATCTATCAACGGTATGATTTACATGCGTGGTCAAGCTCGTGATTATGATGAGTGGGCTCGCTTGTCTGGTGATGATAGTTGGAGTTGGAATAATGTTTTGCCTTTGTTCAAGCAATCCGAAGACCATCATGCAGGAGCAAGTGTTTTTCATGGCGCTAGCGGAGAGTGGCGCGTAGAAAAACAAAGACTGCGTTGGGATATTTTAGATTCATTCAGACGTGCCGCAGAACAAACCGGCATTCCTATGACGGATGACTTCAATCAGGGTGATAACGAAGGCTGTGGTTATTTTGAAGTGAATCAGAAAAAAGGGATACGTTGGAATACTGCCAAGGCCTTTCTTCGTTCTACAAATAATCGTCGTGGTAGTTTGGAGATCATGACCGGCTGTCGTGTGCAGCGTTTAGATATCGTCAAGACCGATGGCGGCTTGCATTGTCGTGGTGTTGAATTCACCGGAGGTGGACAACAATGGTTTGCCGAGTCTGCGTATGAAACAATCTTGACGGCTGGTGCGATTGGCTCTCCACAAATTTTGCAACTGTCTGGCGTCGGACCTGCGGATTTACTGCAACAACATGGCATCCCAGTTGTGTTGGATGTGCCAGGAGTGGGCGAGAACTTACAAGACCATTTGCAATTGCGTATGGGTTTTAAGGTACAAGGCGCGAAAACCTTAAATACGATGGCCAATAGTCTATTTGGCAAAATGCGCATAGGATTGGAATATGCTTTAAATCGTAGTGGCCCTATGTCTATGGCGCCGTCACAACTGGGTGCGTTTACCCGTTCTGACCTGAGTCAGCCGTCAGCAAATTTGCAGTACCACGTTCAGCCTTTGTCATTAAATAAGTTTGGCGAACCTTTGCATGACTTTCCCGCATTTACTGCCAGTGTGTGTAATTTGCGACCTACCTCGCGAGGCCATGTGCGGATTGCCTCCGGCGATCCTATGGCGGCTCCGAAAATTACCCCAAATTATTTAAGTACACCAGAAGATAGAAAAGTGGCGGCAGATTCATTGGCGTTAACGCGCCGCATTGTTGCAGCTCCGGCTATGCGTGCGCATACGCCGGAAGAGTTCATGCCAGGGATAAATTTCCAAACAGAAGAAGAGCGGATTCGTGCTGCAGGTGAGATAGGCACCACTATTTTTCATCCGGTTGGTACTTGTAAAATGGGCAAGTCGGACGATGTTAAAGCGGTGGTTGATCACCAAATGCGCGTGGTTGGCGTTCAAGGATTGCGCGTGGTTGACGCCTCTATCATGCCAACCATAACGTCTGGCAATCCAAATTCCCCGATTATTATGATGGCCGAGAAGGCTGCTCACTGGATAAAAGCGGGAAAGTCAGCTTGAAGGTGGCACTTTCACTGAAATTAAAGCCATATAAATAAAGGCATTTGGTGACAGTGTTTACTCACACACACATTTTTTTTAAAATAGCAAGCCCGTAATAATCTTTATGGATGGATTACCAGTCGATTTGCTTGCTCTTTGCTTGGCTGCATTTTTAGCCGGCTTAATGGATGCCGTGGTCGGCGGCGGTGGCCTAATTCAGGTGCCGGCTTTATTTGTCAGCCTCCCTCAAGTTGCGCCTGCAAGCCTGTTTGGCACGAATAAATTTTCTGGTATTTTTGGGACCGGCGCGGCCGCTCTAGGCTATGCTAAAAAAATCCAACTACCTTGGCGAGTTGTTTTTCCTGCAGTTTTTGGCGCGCTATTTTTTTCCTTTCTGGGTGCGAGGCTGGTTTCTAGTCTTCCTATTGATGCTGTTAGGAAAAGTCTGCCATTCATACTTTTTGTAATTTTGGTTTATGTCTATAAACAGCAAGAATTTGGATTCCATACGCAGCAGCGCTTTCAGGGCAGGGCGGAAATCTTATTAGCTGGCTTAACCGGTGCAGCGATTGGTTTTTATGATGGCTTGATAGGCCCTGGCACAGGTAGTTTTCTAGTATTCATCTTTATACGACTGTTTGGCTTTGATTTTTTAAGCGCTTCCGCAACAGCCAAAGTGGTTAATCTGGCTTGCAATCTGTCGGCACTGGCTTGGTTTGGATATGCCGGCCATATTCTGTGGAAATTAGGCTTCATCATGGCGCTATTTAATATAGTAGGCGCTAGGGTAGGAGTACTACTTGCACTTAAACACGGCAGCCCTTTTGTTCGGCGAATTTTTCTCTTGATTGTCAGCTTGTTGATCTTGTTTACGGCTAAGCAGGCTTTCTTCGGCTAGGCGGTCAAAAGCGGAATGTTCCACGTGAAATCTTGGACATAAGTCGCTTTACGTTCCACGTGAAACAATGTTCTGCCAAACAAGGGCGGGATGATATAAAAATTTGGAATAAATCAGCGTCTCATTAAGAATAAAAGACCGTATAATTTGCCCTCTGCCGAAAGTCTGTCCGAGGCGATCCATGAATTTTCCTTCCGAATTTGATGTCATAGTTGTTGGTGGTGGCCACGCCGGGACGGAGGCTGCCTTAGTGGCTGCGCGCATGGGACAAAAAACCCTGCTTTTGACCCACAATATTGAAACCTTAGGTCAAATGTCCTGCAATCCGTCCATAGGCGGCATAGGAAAAGGGCATTTGGTTAGAGAAGTTGATGCCATGGGCGGCGCGATGGCAATTGCTACCGATGAGGCTGGCATACAGTTTCGGATATTAAACTCTTCAAAAGGTCCGGCAGTTAGGGCTACTCGCGCGCAGGCAGATCGAATCCTTTATAAGCAAGCAATACGTTCGCGCTTGGAAAACCAGCCGAATCTTTGGCTTTTTCAACAGGCTGTCGATGATTTAATGCTAGAAGGTGAGCGCGTAGTAGGCGCGGTTACACAGGCTGGAATTAAGTTCCGAGGAAAAACCGTGGTTTTAACTGCGGGAACATTCCTAGATGGAAAAATCCACATAGGTTTAAATAATTACTCGGCGGGCAGGGCAGGTGATCCTCCTGCCGTTTCTCTTTCCGCGCGTTTGAAAGAACTCAAACTGCCGCAAGGGCGCTTGAAAACAGGAACTCCACCGCGCATAGATGGTCGCACGATGGACTTCTCAGTGATGACAGAACAGCCTGGTGATCTTGATCCAGTGCCAGTATTTTCGGTCATGGGTTCAGATAAGTTGCATCCTAAACAACTTTCTTGCTGGATTACCCATACAAATTCACGTACACACGACATTATTCGTGGTGCATTAGACCGCAGTCCTATGTATACCGGTGTGATTGAGGGAGTGGGGCCACGTTATTGCCCTTCAATCGAGGACAAAATTCATAGATTTGCTGGAAAAGATTCGCATCAAATCTTTTTGGAGCCAGAAGGACTGCTCACACATGAGTTTTACCCGAATGGCATATCAACTAGTTTGCCTTTTGATGTGCAACTAGAGTTGGTTAGATCTATGCGCGGTTTAGAAAACGCACACATCTTGCGTCCAGGTTATGCGATTGAATATGACTACTATGATCCTAGAGGCTTGAAAGCTTCTTTAGAGACTAAGGTAATCAGTGGATTATTTTTTGCCGGCCAGATCAATGGCACAACAGGTTATGAAGAGGCTGCGGCACAAGGTTTATTAGCAGGGATTAATGCAGCATTGTTTTCTAAGAACAGTGAAGCTTGGACGCCGCGCAGAGATCAAGCTTATTTAGGCGTGCTGGTGGATGATTTAATTACGCAAGGCGTGTTAGAGCCTTATCGTATGTTTACTAGTCGTGCTGAGTTTAGATTGAGCTTGCGTGAAGATAATGCTGATATGCGTCTTACTGAAATAGGTCGACGTTTAGGTTGTGTGAGTGATGAACAATGGCGTGCATTCGAAGAAAAACGTGAGGCTGTAGCACGCGAGTTAGAAAGACTGAAATCAACGTGGGTTAGCCCAAAAATTCTTTCTTCAGAAGAGTCGGAGCGTGTGCTTGGTAAACAGATAGAACGTGAATATTCCTTGATTGATTTATTGCGCAGACCGAATGTGACTTATGAAAATTTAATGACGCTAAAAAGTCTACAAGGCGAGAAATTTTCTGCACCTCAGCTACATGCAAGCGTGATTGAGCAAGTTGAAATACAAGTTAAATATGCAGGCTATATAGATAGACAGGCGAAAGAAGTCGAGCGCCATGAACACTATGAAAATCTTCCTTTACCAACAGCGATGGACTATCTCGCGATAGCCGCATTGTCGATGGAAGTACGGCAAAAATTAAATAAGCATCAGCCAGAAACTTTAGGCCAAGCATCAAGGATAGCGGGTGTTACACCCGCTGCGATTTCACTCTTATTAGTACATTTAAAAAAGGGTGGCTTACGCGAATTATCAGCGTCAGTGAAAGAGCCGAATGCGGCATAAATAATTGATGGCGACGCTTAGTAATAGAGATGAATTTAGTGCATTACTCAATCAAGGTGCGGCTAAATTAGCGATCAGTTTGTCAGCAAGGCAGATTGAAAAATTACTCGATTATCTAGCCTTATTAGTGAAGTGGAATTCGGTTTATAACCTGACTTCAGTTAGAGACCCACAGCAAATGGTCATACAACATTTGCTAGATACGATGTCATCACTATTCGCTTTTAAAGGAGCGAAAAAAGTTTTAGATGTAGGTACCGGAGGAGGCTTGCCCGGCATAGTGATTGCGATTTGGGCGATGGAAGCCGAGCCTGATATGCAAGTGCATTTAATTGATACTGTAAAAAAGAAAACCGCTTTTTTAACGCAAATGAAAGTAGAGTTAGGTTTAGAAAAGGTGACGGTTCATAGCGGTCATGTAGAAAAACTAGCGAGTGAAAATATGTTTGATGTCATCACCTCGCGTGCATTTGCTGAGTTAATTGATTTCGTAAAGTTATCTGGTCATTTGCTAAAACAAGACGGAAGCATGATTGCATTGAAAGGTAAGAAACCAGATGAAGAAATTCAGCGCTTACCGCTAGCTTGGAGAGTAGAAAAAGTGGAGTCGCTTAGTGTGCCAGGCATGCAAGCTGATCGACATTTGGTGTGGATAAAAAAGAACCTTGAGAATTAAATAAAAAATTCTCTGTTTGAATCACAAATAAAAATGTGGTTTACCTAGTGATAGAAATTGATAAAACAAATAACACGAAACTCATGACGAAAATTTTTTGCATTGCAAACCAAAAAGGCGGCGTAGGTAAGACAACCACCGCAGTCAATCTTGCTGCAGCACTCGCTAATATTAATCAGCGTGTGTTGTTGGTTGACTTAGACCCGCAAGGTAATGCAACCATGGGTGCAGGCATTAATAAAGCAGAATTAAAAAGCTCAATTTATCAAGTGCTACTTGGCATGGGTGAATTAAAAGATGCGCGCTTAGCTTCTGAATCTGGGAAGTTTGATGTCTTACCAGCGAACCGAGATTTGGCTGGTGCTGAAGTTGAAATGGTTGAACTAGATCATAGAGAATCACGATTGAAAACGGCCTTGGCATCGGTGGTTGATAACTATGATTTTATTTTGATAGATTGTCCGCCTGCGTTATCAATGCTGACTTTGAATGGTTTGTGTGCAGCACATGGTGTGATCATTCCTATGCAATGTGAATACTATGCATTAGAAGGCTTATCCGATTTAGTTAACACCATCAAAATCGTGCACGCAAAACTCAATCCTGATTTGAAAATCATTGGCTTATTGAGAGTCATGTTTGACCCACGCATGATGCTTTCGCAGCAGGTGTCCCTGCAGTTAGAAGAGCATTTTGGTGACAAGGTTTTCAAGTCTATTATTCCGCGTAATGTGCGTTTGGCAGAAGCGCCTTCTTATGGCGTGCCCGGTGTGAATTTTGATGCAGCAGCCAAAGGCGCACAGGCTTATGTCGAGTTTGGTAAAGAACTCGTGCAACGGATACGAAATACAGCTGCTTAAGAATTAAGCAAAGCATCAATCAAGAAAAAATTTAGCTAGAAAGTTTTAATAAAGCGATGAAAAAACAAAAAGGATTAGGTCGAGGATTAGAGGCGCTGTTAGGCGGCTCACCAGACTTTATGGAAGAAGCACCGACTGTTAGTGGCGCTCCACCTACGTTGCCTTTGTCAGCATTACAGGCGGGTAAATATCAACCGCGTATCAAGATGGATCAGGGCGCAATTAATGAGCTAGCGGAATCCATTCGACAGCAAGGATTGTTGCAAGCGATCTTAGTGCGTCCCATAAATAATGGACCGGCTGGTGTGGACTATGAAATCATCGCTGGCGAGAGACGCTTTCGTGCAGCTAAGTTAGCTGGCCTAACCGAAGTCCCAGTCATTGTAAAAGATGTGGGTGATCAAGCAGCTGCCGCGATGGCGTTGATAGAAAATATGCAGCGCGAAGATTTAAATCCACTGGAAGAAGCGCAGGGTATTAAGCGTTTGATTGAGGATTTTAATTTTACTCATGAGCGCGCAGCGGAAGCAGTGGGTCGTTCACGCAGTGCCGTTTCTAATCTTTTGCGATTGATGAGCTTAAGTAAACCGGTGCAGACCATGCTGATGGAAAATCATATCGACATGGGACATGCGCGCGCATTGTTAGCGGTAGATTCAGCGACGCAAATTACTTTGGCGACGCAAATTATTGCCCAAAAATTATCAGTGCGGGAAGCGGAAAAACTCGTAGTTCGAGCGACCACAGCGCGCGACGCAAAACCCACTTCCTCAGCAAAAGGGAAGTCCCGCGATGTAATTCGGTTGGAAGAAGAGTTGTCAGATGCACTAGCTACCAAGGTCAGTATTCGACAAGGAACTGGTAAAAAAGGCGAATTGATCATAGATTTTGGAGATCTAGAGCAGTTAGACGGAATAATTGCGCGACTTCGGCAGCCTGCAGTTTGAAGTCGGCTAATTTTGCGTCAATAAATCAAGCTATGTGTTTGACTGCGCGGTGGAAATTATTTATACTCTTGCGGCTTTCTGGAATGCAAATCCCCCTCACAGCTCATCAAGAAATTTCAGCGTTTTGCTCACAAGAGCCGCTGAATTTATTGAATTAGTTTGATGCTGCGCTTAGTCCTTACTCAGTTTGCGGTTACGTTATGCGTGGCTGCTGTTGCTGGATTAATTGGCGGGGGTAATGCACTTTTGTCGTCGTTGCTTGGTGGGCTATGTTGCGTTTTGCCGAATGGCTTATTCGCACTGCGCATTGCCAACAGCGCCCGCAGCCCCGAAGCCTTAACCCCGATGACGTTTATTTTTGGGGAATTTACCAAGATTGTCATGACGATTGCCATGCTTGCTGCAATCGTCTGGTTGTATCGTGATGTGAATTGGCTGGCGCTTATCGCTGCATTCATTATTG